>OHUB01001162.1_pt1 | contig 10814 bp, 10 predicted proteins | sample 1579091 | NCBI WGS metagenome assembly OHUB01 (sample SAMEA3879566, study PRJEB24766) | human gut metagenome | biome: human-associated habitat; feature: feces | place: USA | collected 1985/1987
TACTATTAAAAATATTTTTTTATCTTTCGGCAGCTTCGGCGTTCGCAGATAGAGCTGAAACCAAAAATGCCGGTCTTTTCCAGAGAGCTCCGCACAGTCTGTAAACGGCCGATAGCCCTCTGCTGGAATTTCCCCGTCCTGCTGATAGCCGCATGGCTGATATTGCACCTCTTCAATCCTGTGGGTCTCTGTCACCTGCTGCTTTTCCAAAAGCCTGCACAGCACTCCAATTTTTTCTTCTCGGACTTTCACCAAACCGCCTCCCTAACCTTTTATTTATTACCCTGAATCACCCTCCTGGCTCATGGTCATGGCTCATGCTCTCCGCTGCTTTTGTCATCCTGATTCAAAGAGAATTTTAAATGCTGCTTTCTCCATAGCATGGGATTGCTGCCCTTTATGTTTTTAAACATTCTGCTGAAATAATAAGGGTCCTCAAACCCGCTGGAAATCGCAATCGATTTGATAGGCATAGTAGAATTTGCCAGTAAGGAGCAGGCGTAGTCGATTCGTATTTTATTCAAATATTGCGTCAGTGTCATGCCGGTCGCTTCTTTAAACAGCTTTCTTTGATACCAGGCGCTTAACGGCATCTCCTCCAGCAGTTGCCCGATTTGCAGCGAGGAATCAGTGAAGCGTTCTGAGATTCGCTGCTTTAGCTGCTCAGCTATGGAGATTTCCCCGATACTTTCCAAAGAGGCAAGATACTGCTCAATACAGCCCAGCACCATAGATAAATTAGACTGCCAGTTAATCGGCTTGCTGTTTTTCAAATAAAAGCATTGGGCAAACATATTTTCAAAAAAATGACTGCTGTAATCCCGGAAAGCAAAGCCGTTGGGATTATGCTCCAGCACCGGTTTAAATGTGATAAAATACAATTCAATGGCACTGGTCGAGAATTCGTAATGCATCACATTCGGCGGAATCAGCATAACCGTATTTTTTTCATAAGGGATTTCCTTATCTCCTAAGACAAACACACCTTCATAGTTTATGTAATACACGATTTCCCAAATATTTTTAACATGCCTATGCTCTGTGGTAACTACGAACTTCTGATTTGCTTTCTCCTTATAGTGGGACATAAAGCCGATTTCAACGTTGTCGTATAGAATATTACCAGCTCCTTAAGAAATAAAAACCCTCCGGATAGCTTCAAGACTTCTCCAGGACGGAATTTTAAATCTACGGGGATTTTCGGTTTTGTTGTTTTGAAGGAAAGTTACAGCGATGTATCGGAAAAATCAGATCATACTGCCGCTTTGCCAATAGCAATACCATAAAACAGATTCTTGAGCCCATTAAAGGCCCTCTTTTCAGGAATTTTTTAGACAGTAAAAAACAAATCCGATTGCGCTGGCATTTGCATTGAGAAATCATGCCTTTAAAAATAATACGGCTGATGCGTCTTGGCCGACTGGTACATACCGTCAATAATCCTGCAGACCACTGCCGCCTCATGGAATTTTACCAGCGGTTCTCTTCCTGTGCGGATCGCTTGAATCCAATCCTCTGTCTCCATCTGGTTTGGATTGTCTGAATAAGGAATGTCCAGAGAAATCCCAGTGGTGTTTGTCACGTCAATGTGATTGACATACAGGCTCTGCTCCTTCTCCCCGTTTAGCGTTAAGCCCTCCAGCATATCCGCGCCTGCTTTTGTCCCGCATAGTGTAGCAACGCTCTCCTTGGCGTTTCTAATGTTCAGCGCCCAGCTGCAGTCAATTTCTACGGTAGCGCCGTTTTTCATCCTGATAAATCCGAACGCCGAATCCTCTACCAGAAATTTCTCAGGGTTCCAGGGTCCCCAGACATTCGCCGCGTTTTGATTTTTCCCCAATTTATGATAAATGTTGCAGACAGCGTATTCCGGCTCATAGTTGTCCATCAGCCACAGGGTTAAATCTAAAGCGTGGGTTCCCATGTCAATGAGACAGCCGCCTCCCTGGATGTCGGAATTTAAAAATGAACCCCAGGTGGGGACGCCTCTTCTGCGAACCGCATGGGCCTTTCCGTAATAAATTTCTCCCAGCTCTCCCTGGCCGCACAGCCTTTTCAAATACAGGGACCGCTGCTCAAACCTGCTTTGATAGCCGACCGTCAGTATTTTCCCGCTCTTTTGAGCCGCCTGCTCCATCTGATAGGCTTGCTCTCCGTTAATGGCCATCGGCTTTTCACACATCACATGCTTGTGATTTTCCAGCGCTTGGACAGCCAGCTCTGCATGGGTATTATTGGGCGTACAGATATGCACCGCATCTATTCCCGGATCGGCTAAAAGCTCCCCGGCGGTTTCATAAACTTTTGCGTGATTTCCAAACTTTTCAGCGCACTCCTGAGCGCGGGATTTAATTGGATCATAAAATCCAATTATCTCTACTCCTTCGATTTTTTGCAGCTCCGGTAAATGCTTGGAGCGGGCGATACCCCCGCAGCCTAAAATTCCGATCTTGACAGCCTCCATACTTTCTCCCCCTTATTAATGCTGTTATTTCATACTGGTTCCGAATAAGCCCGCGATAAACCACTTCTGGAAAATACAGAAAAAAATCAAAGGCGGCAGCAGCGTTAAAATAGACGCCGCCGTCAAACTGGGATAATTGTTTCCATACTGTCCGATTAATGCGAGCAAGGTCTGAGGCATGGTCCTTGAGTTCATATCCGCAATCAACGCATAAGGATATAAATAATTCAGCCAGCTATTGATAAATGTATAGACCATTACAGAGGCAAATCCCGGCAAGGCGTTCGGCAGGATAATGTAAACCATTGTCTGCAGACGGGTGCATCCGTCCACAAAGGCCGCTTCCTCAATAGATTTGGACAGCAAGGCCATAAAGTTCTTCAAAAGATAGGTGGTAAACGGGAGTAAAAACACCACGTTCAAAACGATAACGCCCAGCAGGTTATTATAAAGTCCTATGGCGTTCATATTTTGTACCAAGGGGATCAAGATTGCGATTGCCGGAAGCAGAGGCAAAAGGAGAAGCACTTTTTCCAAAAATCTTCCCTTGAATTTCATTCTGCCTAATGCGTAGGACGCTAGAGTAACAATCGGCAGCAAAATCAAAATCGTGCAAAGCGAAACCATGACGCTGTTCCAAATGCCAGGCAGGAACGAAGGACTTTTCAGCAGATTGCTGTAGTTGTCCAGGGTAAATTCCTTTGGAATCAAATTCTTATCATAGTTGGAGGCACACAGCGAGGTTCTGACCCCCCACAGCAAAGGAATCATAACAAATAACAGAATAACAATTCTCCAGAAGGCCCGGAAGAACACGGTTCTGCGTTTTTCACTATTCATAGGATTCCATCTCCTTTGCCTTAGTCAGCCAATAATAAATAACCGCGAAGATAATGCTGATGCACATCATCACAATTCCAATGACAGCCCCCGTGTTGATTTCAAAATAAACAAAGGAATCCTTAAACAGCCTGACCGCAACCATTTCCGTCGCCGTGCCCGGTCCGCCTTTTGTCAGGGAATAGCAGGATTCGGAATCTTGGAGCGTCCAGTTGGTGATCATCAGCACCACGATAAACAGGTGGTTCTTTACCAGAGGCAGCGTAATGTAAAAAAACTGCTTTATTTTCGACGCTCCATCGATGATGGCCGCCTCATAAACATCCTTGGAGATCATCGTCAGGCCGGCTGCTAAAAACAGCATGGCGAAAGGGAACGACCTCCAAAAATTATGTACGATCACCGCGATCAGCGCCGTATCCGCTTGATCTAAAATCATGACGCTTTTTCCGGTGATAAACTTAATCATCTGGGTAATAGGACCGGTATTGGCGTCTAAAAGAGTTCTGAACAAAATTGAGCTGGATACCGGAGGAATAATCCATGGGATCAAATACACCGGGCGAAGAAAGGAAACGATCTTCGATTTTTGGGTAATCAGATTTGCCGCTAAAAAACCAAGTACAATGGAAAGCAGTACATTGCAGACCACATAGGCCAGAGAAAGCTGTACATTATTCCAAAACCGCGGTTCTCCCAGAACGGCGGAATAGTTTTCCATGCCCACCGGATCTCCGCTGGCGTTTTGAAAGCTGAGGAGAATCCCTGTGAACATCGGCACAATCATAAAGCCAATCAGGCATAAAAGAAGCGGCGTCATAAAAAGGTAGGCAAGCCGGGATTCTTTCAAATCCCAGCCTGTCCCCTTCGCTCTCAACCGCTCCTTGTTCGAGTGGTATTTTGACAAAAAAAGTCCCCCTTTAACAAGAGCGTGAGCGCATTATTCTCCCGCATATCGAGCGTTGTACTCATCCTGATACCGTGTAAAGATCTCCTGCACATCGCCGTCGGTGGCAATTACCTCTTGTACCGCGGCGGCAACGCTGTCCGCCAGCTTCATATAATTTACTGTCTCAGCAACATTTCTTCCGTTCTCAGCAATTTCAAGCATAGAGAGGTATAACTCGCTTTGATATTTCTCATCCTCATAATCGGACTGACGGGCGGGAAGTCCTCCATCCGCATACATGGTAATGACATCGGGAGCCAACAGCTCCTCCACCAGCTTCATTGCCAGATCCGGATGCTTGCTTCCAGCATAAACAGACAAGGAATAGCAGTTAGAAAACCGGCTGGATCCTTCCGGAACCGCGCAAACACCGACCTTATCCTCTAAGCCAGCGTCAACGATGTTCGCAATCCAATAGCTGCCAAAGCCCTCCATCATGGCGTATTGGCCATTTAAAAAAGAATCCATAGCGTCTCCATAGGCCCCACTAATGGCAAATTGAGGCGTTACTCCATATTCAGTGACCAAATCCTTCACGAACTGGCCTGTTTTCACCCCCGTCTCATCAGCGAAAACAGCTTCCTTAGTCTCAGGATCCCAAATTTCTCCGCCATTAGCCCATAAGAAAGGATAGAAGCTGCACTCCAAATTTGCGCGTTCCGTCCCAAGATACATTCCCAAACCATAGACGTTCTCATCGGGATTTGTCAGGATCTCGGCATATTCCAAAAGCTCCTCTATCGTTGTAGGAGGAGACTCCGGATCCAGTCCTGCCTGCTCAAACAGATCCTTCCGGTACACCAATCCACGAATATGCAGTCCCAGCGGAATTCCATAAACATCGCCATCGTCGCAGCAAATATCCCATACAGGGTTCCAGGAGAAATCTTCTACCTCGGCCTGATCCCATTGGTCTACATAGGGCTGAAGATTCAATAGATCCCCTACCGCATAGTGCTGAGGGAAAAGCATACTCGTGGTGATTAAAACATCATGCTCTACGCCAGACTGATAGTCGGACATATATTTCGTGTCCATTTCATCGTATTTGTAATATTCCAGCTCTACAGTACAACCTGGATTATTCGCTTCAAAATTTTCAATTCCCTTTTCCAGCCACTCATAGCTGAGCTCGTCTGTCGCTACTCCTGTACCAGGGTCGTATAAATGCGCCAAACGAATAGTCGCTGCTTCTGTTTCTGAGTTTTCTTCCTGGGAAGCCGCTTCTGAAGCGCCGTCTGTAGTCGTTGAGGAGTTTTCCTGTGTGGAAGAATTACAAGCGGTAAAGCAGGTCAAAGCAACCGCGCCGGCCAAAAGAACACCCAAAATCTTTTTCATCTTTTTTCCCCCTTAAATTAGTTTTTTTTACCTATACCTAGATAATATTTTTTATCTACAACCTCCTTCCCGGAAAAATAGTCACGTAGGGTATCAATCGCCTGCTTTCCGCACCAGCGGAACATATCAGGGTTATCCCCTGCGATATGAGGCGTTATCAGAACATTTTCCAGAGACCGCAGCGGATGGTCTACAGGAAGCGGCTCCTGCGAAAACACATCTAAATACGCGAAAAAGCGCTTTTTCTTCAGTTCCTCTATCAGCGCTTTTTCCTCATAAAGCGCCGCACGGGCGGAATTAATGAAAACCGCGCCGTCAGGGATTTTTTCGAAATGCTCTTTTTTCAGCATTCCCCTCGTCTCCTCTGTTACCGGAAGATGCAGAGAAATAATATCTGAATTTTGTAAGGCTTCATCCAAGGTGACTAGCTCTATGCCGAGCAGCCTCGCTTCATCCGGGGAGAAATATTTATCATAGGCCTGAACCTTAGCCCCCATCATCTGGAACAGTCTCGCGCTGTAGCGTCCGATTCTTCCAAGGCCAACTAATCCTACACGCTTTCCATAGAGCATTCCCACGCACCGCCGGGGCTCGCACCACAAGGAACCTTCTTTCATTTTCGCATCAAAATCTGTAAGCCTGCGGATTCCCATTAGCGCCGCCGTCAGCACCCATTCCGCTACTGCCACAGTATTAGCGTTAGATCCTTCCACCACTCGGATTCCGAGGGATTTTAAATCCAGCCTTTCGAATTGATTCCACCAGTGGGAAATCACAATCAATCGAATAGTACCAACCCTACGCAGTACATCCAAGGTAATTTCATCTGTACCAATCCCGTTGAGAGATAGAATCGCTTCGCAGTCCTTCATTCGGTCTACCAATTCTTCCTCAGACATAGGCTCCATCCGATCGCTTTCTGTAACAACATCGCAGAAAGAACGAAGCAATTTTTCATTATTTGCATCCATATATAGGGAATACCAGTCCTCTAGCCTGTGTACATAAACCTTAGGTTTTTTCAAACAAGGCGCCTCCTTTGCAATATGCACATTTTTATTTTCCTTTCCTGTTACAAATTATAATGTTTTTCTGTTTTTTGAAAATGCAGACACCACAAATAATGATGGACAAAAAGCAATAAGTTGCTTTTTATCATTTTAATGATTTATCCGGCTCTGGCCAGCAACTGCTGCTCTACTCTCAAAAAAGAGGGGATTGGCAGCTCAGAAAATGCGGCAGTTCCAGGCTTCGGCAGGCGGAGGCGTTGGGGATTCCATTGTCCAGCCGCATGAGGCCCACAGTCCAGCCTCCTATGTCCATAAGGAGCACAGAGGGTTCTCCCCGTATTAATTCTGGGTGAACGGCAATGGCGGAGTAGCCCTGTGGAAAAAGTCTGACGTCCTGAATGGTCACCTGATAGGAGATTCCTTCAAACTTGAAGCTTACCGGCTGGGAAGAACGGAGCAGATATTCCCGGAACGCTTTCTTTTCTCGTCCGAATCCGGCCAAGGGCAGACCCGCGCCAAGGTTCACGGCACATTCTCTTTTTTCTCCGCGCTGCTGGATTTCTTTTGCGATGGCTGCTAAGGTCAAAAGGTAATAATTGTCGTTTTCCATTTTGTTTCTCAGAATCGGCTGCCTGCCGGTTCCGCACACATAATACTTTCCCTGGTATTCCAGCGTGTTTTGCAGGGTATATGGTTCGTACCGGTAAGCTGTGATACCGGCTGGGAAGGAAAAATGCCGGGTTTTGACTGCGTAGTACCCATGATCGACCCCAATGTTCCTGTTTTCTTCAGCCTTTCGCTTGCTCTGTTGAAAATTTATTTTTCCGGTGGGAAACTAGAAAAAACTTCCTGCTGTAAGGGCTTTGTTCTTTCCCAGTCGGTAAATCCTGGGGAAGAGTGTGTAGGGGAGAGAGTGTGAGAGAGGGGAAGGCGAGAGGGGGAAAATGGAAAAAGCGCCCCGGCAAAGCAGCCGGGGCGCTTCTAAAAATAGGCGCACTTCTCCCATGTACCTTTAGGCTGTTAAACTGGCCCGGTGAATCCGGGTTTACAATCTATCTAGGAACCGCTGGAACAATCCAGGCGGGAATTGAAAATCTAATCTTCAGGAGGTAATGGCCGCGCGGTATTTTCGCGCGATTGACGGGTTAGGAAGAATTGTTCTCCCCGCTGAACTTCTCCATCACTTAAATTGGAAAAAAGGGAAAATGTCTGTTTCCATTGAAGAAAAAGATGGCTCCTTAATCGTTTCTTCCGTCCCGGCTGCCGGTCAAACCCCAGCGTCTCCTTCCCCTGTCAAACCCCAGGACAACCCGAACGGACAATCGAAAATCATTTCTCTGCCGGTGTCTAAAAAATGAAAAAACCGCTTCCCTAATAAAAATAAGGAAGCGGTTTTTTGCCTTTTTTGCTCTTTTGGGGGTTGGACATCCACGGTGGGGCGATTTTGAAAAATCGGCCCTAAAAAGCCCGGAAACCCGCATGAATACTGAAAAAAATCGGGGTGACATCTATTTCGTCACCCCTTCTTGGTCCGAGTGACTGGAGTCGAACCAGCGGCCTCTTGAACCCCATTCAAGCGCGCTACCAATCTGCGCTACACCCGGAAATGGATTGCCGCTGAAGCCAGCGGCAATTGAACCAACAGTTGACATTATAATACATTTTCGGCATTAGGTCAAGACCTAATTTCAGAAATTAATCTTGCTCTGACGGAAAAAACTTGTTGTGAATGGCATTCACTGCGCGATCAGCGTCAGAAACATCGATAAGCACGGAAATTTTAATCTCACTGGTAGCAATCATCTGAATATTAATCTGGGCGTCAAACATCGCTTCAAACATTTTAGCTGCGATTCCCGCATGAGTTTCCATACCAGCGCCTACAATTGAAACTTTTGCTACTTTATCGTCGCAAACGATATTCTCGGCATCAATGGTAGATTTGTAATCCTCCAAAACCTGAATGGCCTCTTTCATTTTATCCTGGGTCACGGTGAAAGAAATGTCTTTGGTGCCATGGCGGCCAATGGACTGCAAAATAATATCGACATTGATATCCTTGGCGGAAAGCTTAGAGAAAATCTTGAAGGCTAAGCCGGGACGATCCGGCACGCCGATAATCGAAATTCTCGCTACATTGGTATCCTTAGCCACACCGCTGATTAACATTTTTTCCACTTTTGCTGCCTCCTTGACAATCGTACCAGGCGCTTTGGTTAAGCTGGAAAGCACCTCGAGTTCAATATTATATTTTTTGGCCATTTCCACAGAGCGGTTGTTCAAAACCTGGGCTCCCAGCGTGGCCAGTTCCAGCATTTCATCGTAAGAAATCTCAGAAAGCTTCCGCGCACCAGGCACCTTTCGAGGATCTGCGGTATAAACGCCTTCCACATCCGTATAAATCTGGCATAGATCCGCATGCATCACCGAAGCGATAGCCACGGCGCTGGTATCGGAACCGCCCCGACCCAAGGTAGTCATATCGCCGTAACGGTTGATTCCTTGGAAACCCGCTACAATCACGATATTACGCTTATCCAGCTCTTTTTTGATCCGATCTGGAATCACTCGCTTAATTCTAGCACTGCCATATGCTGAACTGGTGTTAAAGCCAGCCTGCCATCCCAGCAAAGACACAACTGGGTATCCCAGCTTCTCAATGGCCATCGCCAACAGCGAGATCGAAATTTGTTCTCCGCTGGTAAGCAGCATATCCATTTCCCGCTTTGACGCGTCAGGATTGATCTCTTTCGCTTTTTCAATCAAGTCGTCTGTAGTATCGCCTTGAGCGGACACCACTACAACAACATCATTGCCTTTTTTGTAAGTATCCGTCACGATACCGGCAACATTGAACACACGCTCGGCATCCGCTACTGAGCTTCCGCCAAATTTTTGAACTATTAGACTCATAAACGGCTATCCTCCAAAATTATAATTCAAGGTATCTTCATACCAGAATATGCTAATCAATGCAGATTCTCGCACCCTTTGGATCGGTTTCTAAAATTTCCAGACGCCAGCCGCTGATCCCCATTTCTTCCATATGGGCCACCGCGTGCTCTCGAAAAATTTTAACGCCCTCGTCATCCACAATCGAAATCATAGTGGGGCCGGCGCCGCTTAAATACGTTCCCAGAGAACCCAGCTCGTAACTCATCCGGATCACGGTTTCAAAGCCGGGAATAAATTTCATCCGGTAAGGCTGATGCAGCCGGTCCTGAACCGCCACCCTCAGATTTTCCAGACTGCCGGAAAACAGCGCCGCGGTCATCAGGGCCGAACGGCTTAAATTATACACCGCATCCCTACGGGAATACTCCTCCGGCAAAGCGCCTCTGGCAACCTCTGTTTTCAATTCGAAGGGTGGTATCAGCGCCGCAAAATGAATTTTCGGCGAGACCGGCACGGAAATGCTGTGAACCCGTCCCCCCTCCATTGCAGAGGTTACCAGCCCCCCTAAAAACGCGGGAGCAATATTATCCGGGTGCCCCTCGATTTCACAGGCCAGGTTTACCAGTTCCTGCATGGATAAGGGGCTGCCCAAAAAGCGGTTAGCTCCCAGCAGTCCCGCCACAATACAAGCCGAACTGCTGCCCAGGCCTCTGGCCATGGGAATATCGCTTTGCTGCTCGATATGCAGGCCGGGAAGCCTCCTGGAGCACCGTTCATAAAGCTTTTTTGCCGACCAATAGATCAAATTGCTTTCATCCACAGGGATGGAAAGGCCGTCTCGGGAAATGATCTCAACACCGTCGGCCTCCTCCATCCACACCTGGTTATACATGGTCAGAGCTAATCCCAGGCAGTCGAATCCAGAGCCTAGGTTGGCGCTGGTCGCCGGTACTTCAATACGTATCATGAATCGCTACCTGCCTCATTAAAGATCGCTGAGCCGGATCATGCTTAAGACCTCGACCCCCTGGTCCTTCATCGCTTCACAGCAGGCGTTGATTTCCATCACGGACTTAGGCTCCGTAACAAAAGCGAATTCGCTTTCCGGCGCGTCAGACCGCACCAGACGTTTGACCTTTCCAAAGGCTTTTTCTGCAATTCTCAAGCCTTTATGGTCATTTTCCGCCGCGGCCCTGATGTATACGGAAATCACACTGTCCTCATAAGGGGACACATAACCCTCTTGGGCGTCATCCCAGTATAAATATTTTCTCGCTTTAAAATGCTTAACGCAATCGATGATATCCGCCACTACGGC
>OHUB01001174.1_pt1 | contig 10724 bp, 9 predicted proteins | sample 1579091 | NCBI WGS metagenome assembly OHUB01 (sample SAMEA3879566, study PRJEB24766) | human gut metagenome | biome: human-associated habitat; feature: feces | place: USA | collected 1985/1987
CCAGATACGCCGCAAGCAGTTCCAGCGTATTCTTCACGCCGTCCACATGGCTTCTCTCATATCCATGGGATGCGTACACACCGGCGCCGATCAGGGCATGGCGTGCGTCTGCGCCGCCGCGGAGCGTTGCCTCCACGTCAGAGCCGTAGTGCGGGTAAACATCCGCCGCATAGTCGATTCCGTTTGCTTTTGCTGCCGCAATCAGCTCGCCGGTAAAATCGTAGCTGTAAGGGCCGCCGCTGTCTTTGACGCAGATGGATACCTGATGCTCTTTACACTCCAGTCCGTCGCCGACACAGCCCATATCAACAGAAAGAATATCTGTCACGCCCTCCGGAACGGAAGCAGATCCGCCGTGGCCGACCTCTTCGTATACGGTAATGTGCTGGTAAACCGGGCGGGACGGTGTGACATTTTCTTCTTTTAAATACTTCGCATAGCCGAGCAGGATTGCAACGCTCAGTTTATCATCGAGGAAACGGCTCTTGATGTAGCCCTTCTCCGTGATGCGGGTTCTCGTCTCAAAGCAGACGATATCACCGGTCTCGATGCCGAGCGCTTTTGTCTCCTCTTTGGAGAAGACCATCTCATCCAGAACGACCTCCATATTGTCGTAGGTGCGGTCCTGCTGGTCGTAGGAACCGTTGACATGGATCGACGGGTTGTTCATCTGGAAGCAGCCCTCGTACCGTTTTCCGTCTCTTGTGATGACAACGCAGTTTTCCGTCTCCGCATTGTTCGGATTCATACCGCCGAGCGCGGTGAGACGAAGACGGCCGTTTCCTTTCACTTCCGCTACCATGCCGCCGAGCGTATCGGTATGTGTCTCCACAAGGACACCGCCGTTTCCTTCACAGCCTTTGGCAAGCTGCACCAGAAGGCCGCCCTTTGTGGTGATCACCGGCGCATAGCCCATCGCTTCGTACTCTGCTTTCAGCCATGCAATGGCATCTTTCGTGTAGCCGGTCGGGCTGTCGATGGAGAGCAGTTTTTTCAGTTTCTCTGTTATAAAATCAACATAAACCTTTGTATTTTTCATGTTTCTTCCTCCATTTTTGTTTCTGTTTTTTCTTCTTTTTTCGAAACATTTTGAAACAGAAACTGCAGATTTTTTCTTTCCGAAAAAAGATCCTGCCCTTCATCATACCACAGAAATAAATTGGATACAACCATCGGAAAACGGAAAAATGGAAATAAGGAAAATGTAACTGGACAAACTACCCTATGCCATGCTATGTTTGAAGAGGGGGATACATTATTAGCTGTTATTCAAAAAAGTTTCTTCTATAATAAAATAAAGGTCTCCTCAAATTCAAATAAAGGAGCAAAAAAATGGACAAAAAAGAACAGGCATCGCAGCCTGCATTACAAACGTTAAAAGAATATGCTGTCATTACCGCAGCTGTTCTGATCATGGACATTGGAATTTATGTTTTTAAATTCCCCAATAATTTTTCTTTCGGCGGTGTATCCGGTATGGCCGTTGTCATCTGCCGGTTTCTTCCGTTCACTGCCTCACAGATCAACCTTTTTATCAACCTGCTGCTTCTGCTGGTTGGTTTTGCTGTGCTGGGGCGGAACTTCGGCGTCAAGACAGCCTACGTGACCGTGCTTTCCTCGGTTCTTCTGAACATTTTTGAAAAGCTGTTTCCGATGGCACATCCGCTTACCAATGAGATCATGCTGGAGCTCTGCTTTGCCATTATTCTTCCGGCACTGGCGGCAGCACTGCTGTTTTTTGAGAATGCCTCCGGCGGCGGCACAGACATCATCGCCATGATTATTAAAAAATATTCTACAATGAATATTTCCACTGCCCTGCTGGTGACCGACCTCATCGTTGTCATCCTTGCTTTCCTGATTTTCGATACCTTAACCGGACTTTGTTCGGTTCTCGGTCTGATGGCGAAAACACTGCTGATTGACAAAACGATTGAGCGGATGAAGCTGAATAAATTTTTTACGATTATCTCCAACAATCCGCAGCCGATCTGCGATTTCATCACAAAGGATCTCAATCACAGCGCAACCCTTTACGACGCCGTCGGCGCTTACTCCGACCAGCAGCGGACAGTCATTCTCACGGTTGTGGATGTCAAGCAGGCCGTCTATCTTCAGCGGTTTATTCATGATACCGAGCCGACCGCGTTTATTGCGATCACAAAGAGCAGCGAAATTATCGGAAAAGGCTTCATGAGTTATATCTGATCGATTCAAACCATATTTTTCACGCAAAAAATCCGAAGGTTTTTGACACCTTCGGATTTCTTTGTATGTGCTTATTCTGTTTATTTCTCTTCTGCTTCTTCGGTATCTTCTGCCAGTGCTTCTACGTTGTGGGAAGCCATCAGACTTACGACAATGGATTCCGGATTGGTCTTTATGGTGATATCCGGGTCAGCGGCCAAGGACAGATCTTTGACGCGGATGACATCACCGATCTTCATCTCTCCGACATCGACCATTACCTGATCGACCAGGGATGCCGGGTATGCCATGTAGGCAACCTCGTTCAGATCCTCCTGCAGAACGCCTTCTGCGATCTTTTCATGGTTTACAAGGACAATCTCTGCAACGGAATGAACTTTCTCGTTGCTGACCAGTGCCTGGAACTCGATCGAATCGATCTGTCCGGCTACCGGGTTATAATCAACATTTTTGATCAGGACATCGTATGCGGCTCCGTCAACATCCAGCATAATCTGGCTGCCTTTGTGGTCTGTCTTCAGCAGTTTCTCGACATCTCTTTTTACCATCTTAACTGGAATGGATTCTTTCATCTCTCTGCCGAATACATTGCCGACAACGTATCCTTCTCTTCTGAGTCTTTTTGCTTTTACATCCAAACTTCTCTTTTCAGCTTTTAAAGTATTCATTTACCTTTTCCTCCAAAAATCTGATTCTTAGCAGGCTTCTTATCTTGTGAAGGGTGTTAAGTTTGCTTTGCCTTGTGGCTATGAATAAGTTTCTTGGAACAGGATGTTTGGGAACATGCAAGGAAGAATTGGTTTCTTGTTGATTCCTTTTCTTTGTTCTAGGTGTAATATAATACCACAAACATGATTTGTCAACCCGGATTTTCCGATTTCACAGTTTCTTCACATTTTCAGCACGCTTCCTTATATTCCATCAGTTTCTGGCGTGCTGTGCGGTTCAGACTGCGCGGTACAGCAATCTCAATCGTCGCATAATGATCACCGTGCACGTTCGCATCTTTCATCGATACCATGCCCTTGCCGCGCAGACGGAGCTTACTGCCGGACTGTGTTCCTTCCTTGATTTTGCAGACCACATCTCCGTACAGTGTCGAGACACGCGCTTCACCGCCAAAGACTGCCGTTGTGTATGGAATCTGAATCGTCGTGTAGATGTCCATTCCGCGCCGTTCAAAGCCTTTCTTTTCTTCTACATTGACCTTCAAAAGCAGATCGCCGCGGCGGCCGTTTGATCCTGTATGGCCTTTGCCGCGCAGACGGATGCTCTTTCCGCTCTCGATACCGGCCGGGATTTTAACTAGCAGCGTATTGGTCGTTCCATCCGGGTTCCGCAGGGTAATCTGTTTTTCACAGCCCGATGCCGCTTCCTCCAGGCGGATCGAAACCTCAGCGTGCAGATCGAGATCCTCTGCCATACCGCGGCCGGAAAATGCATCCTCAAACGGATGTCTGCTGCTTCCCGAACGCGTATACCGCTCGCTTCCGAATCCACGGCTTTTGCCATGAAACATCTGATCAAAGAAATCGCCGAACATATCGTCCGCGTTTCCTTCAAAGTGAAATTCGTGATAGCCGCCGTTGTTTCCGCTTCCGCCGAACGGGTTTCCATACGCACTGCCGTACGGATTTCCACCGCCCTGCTGGCTGTACGCGCCGGCTCCCTGGTCGAACGCCGCGAATCCGAACTGATCGTACATTTTCTTCTTTTCCGGATCGCTTAAGACAGAATACGCTTCTGTCACTTCCTTAAATTTCTTTTCCGCATCCGGGTTTCCCGCATTCGTATCGGGATGATATTTTTTCGCCAGTTTCCGGTATGCACGCTTGATTTCTTTCTCGTCTGCATTCCGGCTGACGCCTAATACTTCATAATAATCTCTCTTTGTTTCCATCATCAGGCACCTCCAGTCAAGCCTTTTCCTGATTTCCCAGGTGAACAATTCCTGGCTCTTTTTATCTGTTCTATACGTACTATAACACGCATTTTTCACACTGTCAATTCTTTTCACGGAAGATTCAAAATTCCTATACGAATTGAAAAACCTGCCGTGCACTGTTACAATAAGAGATATACGATTCTCACGATTTTTTATGGAGGTACTTGATTGATGCATTCCATTTTCTGGTTCCGCACCCGGCAGTGGGTGTTGAGCCGCGTTCTTCATCTGACAGAGCATAAGAAACAGACACTCCTTGCAGCACCGGATGCCGTTCTGCTGCTCCCCGCGTTATTCCGGAAACGCCGGATCTCCCGGATTCTCCTGGTGACTACCCCCGGCTTTGTCCGCCGCGGAACACTGACGTCTCTGCTGGATGGCTGTAAAAAAGAAAACATTTCCGTCACCATTTTCTCCGAAATCGCCCCAGATCCGCAGATTGAGAGCGTGGAACAGGGTTTCCGTCTTTATCAACAGATTCAGGCGCAGGCTATCCTCGCCATCGGCGGCGGATCCGTTCTTGATGCAGCAAAGCTGATCGGTGCCCGCGTCTGCTGTCCGAAAAAGACGGTTCCTGCGATGCGGGGCCTCCTGAAAATCCGTCGGAAACTTCCGCCGCTGTTTGCCGTGCCGACGACAGCCGGAACCGGTTCGGAGGCAACGGCGGCAGCTGTCATCACAGACTGTATCGACGGGAAACCATACAAATACGCCGTCAATGACCTCTGTCTGATCCCGGATACGGCAGTTCTCGATCCGCGTCTTACGATCAGCCTCCCGTCCTCTATGACCGCAGATACCGGTATGGATGCCCTGACCCATGCCATGGAAGCTTTTCTGAACCTCTTCGCCTCCCGCAGCGTGCAGAATGCATCCATCGAGGCAGTCTGCGAAAATTTCCATGCCCTGCCCGAAGCCTGGCGTGACGGCTCCCGTCTTGCCGCACGGCAGGAAATGCTTCATGCATCGTATCTGGCCGGTTTCGCTTTTACCAACAACTTTGTCGGCTACGTCCATGCCATTGCCCACGCCGTCGGCGCACTGTACCACATTCCGCATGGAAGAGCCAACGCGGTTCTGCTGCCTGCTGTTCTGCGCGAATACGGTTCCTGCATTGCGCCTAAACTTGCCGTTCTCGCCGATGCGCTTTCTCTCGGCGGAGATACCGTTTCTGAAAAGGCTGAGCGGATGATTGCAGCTATCGAGGCTATGCGCGATTCGTTTGACATTCCATCCACTCTGCCACACCTTTCGCCGAATGATTACACAGAAATAGCACGCCGTGCTTTAAAAGAAGCAAATCCCACCTACCCTGTTCCGCAGATCTGGGATTCTGAAAAAATCTTTTCTGTGCTCCGCCGTGTACAATCCTAAAGCCGCTGTTTTCTCGAATTTAAATTTGACAGAAGGCAAAAAACATGGTAATTTATTAGAGATATCGCATAGAGGAGTGAATAAAATGAATAAAAGAACCATGAAAAAAATGGCCAAAGCGAAACAGCAGGCTGCAGAAGCTGCAAAAACAGCGGAAACCGTTGTAAAGACAGCGGCACCGGCAAAAGAAGTAAAACCAACGACTGAAAAAACCTTACATACAGAAGCAGCCGAAGGAAAAGCAGAAGCTGCAAAAGAGCCGAAAAAAGCAACCAAAAAAGAAACCGTTAAAAAAACAATAAAAAAGGAGACCACGGAAACCATGGCAGAAGCAACCAAAACCCCACGTAAAATGACAAAAGTATCTGATACCGTTCTTGAGATCTTCGAGACAAAAGTATCCATGAAAGATCTCGAAGCAGTCATAAAAAAAGAAGTAAAAGCAAACGGATTAAAAGGCGAGATCAAAATCTACCTGAACGCAGAGCAGAGAGCAGCTTACTACACCGTAGACGGACAGGGATCTGACGATTTCAAAGTAGATCTGACCACTCTTGCTGAATAATTTTTCTGTCAGCTGATCTATTAGAACAGACCAAAAGCGGCATGTCCGAAACAAAGTCTTCCGGATTTTGTTTCGGGCATGTTTTTTGCTGTCTGTTCCCAAACCTAAAAAACGACAAGGTATTTTTCTATGAAAACTGTAAACCATCTCGGAACCGACCCGATCGGAAAGCTGGTTCCCCGTATTGCTTTTCCGAGCATGCTGGCACAGTTCGTGAGTGTTCTGTACAGCATTGTAGACCGTATGTACATCGGCCACATTGCCTCTGTCGGTGATCTGGCGCTCGCTGGTGTCGGCGTCTGCGGTCCCATTCTCACCATGATCGGCGCGTTCTCCTCTCTCATCGGGGTCGGCGGCGCACCGCTGCTCGGCATCCGGCTCGGAGAGAAAAATGAAAAAGAGGCATCCCGCATCCTGGCTAATGCGTTTCTGATGCTTGTTTCCCTGTCCCTCGTTCTGACAGCCGCGGCGCTTTTTTTAACCCGCCCGATGCTGATGGCATTCGGAGCCAGCACCGTTACGTATCCTTACGCCAGAGCCTATTTTATGATCTACGTTTCCGGCTCTGTGTTTGCGCTTTTATCGACCGGCCTGAACCAGTTTGTGATCTGCCAGGGCTTTGCCAGTGAGGGAATGAAATCTGTTCTGCTAGGCGCCGTCCTGAATCTGCTGCTGGACCCTGTGTTTATCTTCGTTCTGCATCTCGGCGTGCGCGGCGCGGCAATTGCAACCGTGCTCTCCCAGATCGCAAGCTGTCTGTATATGCTGCATATTCTGTTCGGAAAGACGATTCCGATCCGCATCACCTTCGGCGGGTATTCATTTGCGATCATGAAACGCATTCTGACAGTCGGTTTTACTCCGTTTCTAATCATTGCCATCGACAATGTGATGATCATTGCGATGAACGCCGTCCTGCAGCGGTATGCACCCGCCGGACAGGGAGACAGCTTCATCACCTGTGCAACGATCGTTCAGAGCTTTATGCTGATTATTACGATGCCGCTCGGCGGAATCAGCGGCGGAACGCAGTCAATCCTCGCATACAATTATGGAGCTGGAAATTCCAGGCGTATTCTTGAGGCACAGAAAACCATCATCGCACTCTGTGCCGGATTTACGACCTTGATGTTTCTCGTCTCCAATGCCGCCGGAACGCTGTTTGCGCAGCTTTTTACTTCCGATCCGCAGATCGTCTCGATGGTGGTCCGCGCGATCCATATTTCGACACTCTCAGTCATTCCGCTCGGCATTCAGTACGAGATTGTAGACGGCTTTACTGCAATGGGCCGCGTGCGCTATTCGTTTGCACTCTCCTTCTTCCGGAAATTCGTCTACTTTACCGCTCTGTTTCTTCTGCCGCGGTTCTTTGCACTGGAAAACATCTTCTACGTGGAACCTATTTCCGACCTGATCGGGCCGGTTGTCTCAATGATCGTTTACTGGACTTCGATTCAGAAGATTCTGAAACAGCGGGAAGAGGCGGTACGGCTGATGCACACAAAAAAAGCATAAAAAATCTCATATCAAAAAAGCTGTTCTTTTCCGCGGAGTTTTCAAAACTCTCACCAGAAAAGAACAGCTTTTTCTGCTTCTGTTAAAATGTCTTCGGCATCGGAACGGTTTCCTGTACTTTCAGACCATATTTTGCTGCCAGCTGCAGTGCCTTCTGTTCCGTCTCCGGATTCCAGACGGCTTTCGGCGTATGGGCATCACAGCCGAAAACGGCGGTGTTTCCTTCTTCGCCGGCGATCTTCCAGAACTTCTCGTTCGGATACCATCTTTCTTCCATCAGACCAAGGAAATTGATCTCCAGCGGAATGTTTCTCTTTTTCACCTCACGGCAGAGTCTCCGGTATTCCCGGTCGAACACTGCTTCGTCGCCGTTGAATAAAAAGAGATCCGGGTGTGCCAGATACAGGTATTTTCCGGTATCAATGCCTGCCAGGCACTGGTCCACATACTGTTTCAGGTAGCTTCCGTCTGTTGTTCCATGGCCGCTGTAGAGAATCTTTTCGATCTCATTTCCCAGGCTGTGCTGGCCAAGCACAAAGTACTCAAACGGATAGTCCGACAAAAAATCAATCAGCTGATCCCAGAATCTCGGGAAATACTCTGTTTCGAGTCCGAGATGGATTTCAATATCCTTGTCACCTGATCGAGCCGCATCCGCATGCCGGAATCGTAGCCGTCCGGGAACGGATAAGGCGAATGGTCGGAAAAACCGAGAATTTTAAGGCCGCCCTCAATCGTGCGCTCCACATACTCCCGCTCCGTTCCGTCCGCATGGCGGCACCGCCATGTATGGGTATGGTAATTTGCAATCATGATCTGTAACCTTCTTTATTTTGTATCTTATTCTGCTGCTTCTTTGGAGATATCCGTTCCAAAATATTTTTCCGAAAGCTCTGTCAGTGTTCCGTCTTCTGCGAGCTCGCCAAGTGCTTTGTTGACTGCCTCAAGCAGCGTCTTGGTCTCATCGCCTTTTTTCATCGGAATACCGACTTTTGTGGATTCCGGATCGAGACATGCAATTTTGATCTCTGCATCCGGGTGTGCTTTCATATAATCGTAATACGTTACCTCTGCGTTCAGAGTTGCATCGATACGACCGCTTAAGAGAAGCTCGAAAGTCTGCTCCAGATCGTCAACACCGGTAACGGTTGCGCCATATTTCTCGGCAACTTCTGCATACGTACTGGAAATGGTGTTCGCGGTGCTCTTTCCGTCGAGATCCTCCATGGACTGGATTTCATCGTTAGCAGAGTTTACGATAACAGCGGTGCGGTTGTATGCGTATGGGTCGGAAAAGCTGTATTTCTCAGCGCGCTCCTCTGTGATATCTACGCCGTTTACCATGATATCGTACCGGCCGGAATCGATTCCTGCAAGAAGGCCGTCCCACTCACCCTCTACAAAGGTTGCTTTCACGCCGAGTTTCTCTGCGATCTGCTGTGCCACTTCTACGTCATAGCCGACCAGGTTGTCGTCCTCATCGTGATACGTCCACGGTGCCCAGGTTCCTTCCATTGCCACAACGATCTCACCCTTGCTCTGGATCTGCTCTAAAAGATCCCCAGACGCACTTGCGGAAGATGCTGATGAAGAGGAAGAAGCACTGCTGTTATCTGCCGTGCTGTTTCCGCATCCGGTCAGTAAAAAGGATGATGTCAGGATACCTGCCAGAAATACTGCTGCCATTTTCTTTTTCATAATATTCGCCACTCCTTTTTTGTTTTGTTCTGGAAGAAGCTGCCTTTGCTTCTTCTGTTTTCTTTATTGCAAACTGTCCGGATTCCGTGCTCCGGACAGGATTTGCCGCTTTACGGGATACCTTACTCGTAATGCTGTTCAATATTCTGCAAAAATGTTCTCGTCCGCTCTTCCCGCGGGTTTGCGAAAAATTCCTTCGACGGACCTTCCTCAACGACAACGCCGTTTTCCATAAAGACAACTTTGTTCGAAACGTTTCTTGCAAAGCCCATCTCATGCGTGACAACGAGCATCGTCATTCCCTCTTTGGCAAGCTGGCGCATAACACCAAGCACCTCGCCGGTCAGCTCCGGGTCGAGTGCTGAGGTCGGCTCATCAAAATAGATAATTTCCGGATCGGTTGCCAGTGCACGGGCGATTGCCACCCTCTGCTGCTGTCCGCCGGAAAGCTGATGCGGATAGTAGTCCGCACGGTCCAGCATGCCTACTTTTTCAAGCGCTGCACGCGCTTTTTCCTCCGCCCTGGTTTTGGGCATTTTTCTGCCGATGATCAGGCCCTCGGTTACGTTATGAAGGGCTGTTTTGTTCAGGAACAGGTTATAGTTCTGAAATACAAATGCGGTTTTCTGACGGATCGCCGCGATATCTTTTTTGCTGATGTTGTGGAACGGATATTCTTTCCCGTCAAAAATCAGGCTGCCGCCGTCCGCATGCTCCAGAAAGTTGACACAGCGCAGCATCGTCGTTTTTCCCGAACCGCTCGGGCCGAGGATTGCGACAACATCGCCCTGGTTTACTTTTAAATCTACACCTTTTAACACTTCCAGGCTGCCGAACGCTTTCTTTAATCCTTTGATTTCCAGCATGGCTTATTCCCCTTTTTTCTGATATGTACTCAGTTTCTTCTCTCCGATTCCCTGCAGCTTCGTGAGCACGGTGGAGAACAGCAGGTAGATCAGTCCTACTTCAATATACAGTGCCAGCGGCTCATGGGTGCGCGCTACAATCCGCTGCGTTACCATAAACATCTCCGTTACGGTGATATTTGCGGCAAGGGAAGTATCCTTTACCATGGCGATCAGAGAGTTGGAAAGCGGCGGGAACGCGGTGCGCATCGCCTGCGGAAGGATAATTCTCCGCATGATCTGCAGATACGACATGCCGACACAGTAGCCGGCTTCGAGCTGGCCTGCCGGAACGGCTTCCAGGGCCGCACGCATCGTCTCGGCACTGTAGGCGCCCTCATTCAGGGAAAAGACGAGAACTGCCGCCGGAAACGGATCGATCAGAATACCGGCGCGCGGAAGTCCGTAAAACACAACGAAAAGCTGGACCAGAAGCGGGGTTCCGCGGAAAATCCAGATATAGAAACGTGCAATCTGACGAAGGCCCTTGATGTTTGCAAACTGTACCATAGCC
>OHUB01001177.1_pt1 | contig 10709 bp, 8 predicted proteins | sample 1579091 | NCBI WGS metagenome assembly OHUB01 (sample SAMEA3879566, study PRJEB24766) | human gut metagenome | biome: human-associated habitat; feature: feces | place: USA | collected 1985/1987
GTGTCCCTGCAAGTCGTCATTGGTTTGTGTAGACGCAAAGAAACGGCGGCTCTGATTTTTCAAAACCGCCGTTAAGGTAATAACTTAAAATAGGCGCACAAAATCACCTGCCCCAACCAACGGTTTTTTTCTTTCCCCGTAGTCGGGGCAGGTTTATACGCTATGTAATTATTCTTTCGTGACTAATTCTTTCAGCCGTTCATAGGTTTCTGCGCTAATATCGTGTTCGATCCGACAGGCATCGGCCTCCGCCGTTGCAGGGGCAACACCTATGGATATGAGGTACTTTGTTAAAAAGCAATGGCGTTCGTAGATTTTTTCAGCAGCATCCCGCCCAAGTTCTGTCAGGTGCAGATAATGCTTTTCATCCATTGTCAAAAACCGCCCTCCCGTAAAGTCCCTACTGCGTAACATACGCTGGGTTTTGAAACCTCCATGTACCGGGCAACATCCACCGAACGCACCATACCGAGCTTCTTTTGAAGTATAAGCACGGCCTCCAAATAATCCTCTCCGGCAGTATGAAGTTTCATAGGCAGCTCCTTTCGCCATTAAGCAAGACTCCAGCCAGCCGCACTCTTTCGGATATTGACAAAATCCTGATAGATACCAGGCTGTTTCAAAAGTTCCTCATGGGTTCCTTGCTGTGCAATCTGGCCGTTGTCTATAACTAAAATCTGATCGGCGTTCTGGATGGTATTTAGGCGGTGAGCAATTACAAGCAGGGTCTTTCCCTTCACCAATTCGGAAATAGCCTCCTGAATATAGCTTTCATTGTCCGTATCCACACTCGCGGTAGCTTCGTCCAAAATGACGATAGGCGCGTCTTTCAGGATACAGCGGGCAATAGAAATACGTTGTTTTTCTCCTCCTGATAAGCTTGCGCCTCCCTCGCCAATAATAGTCTGAAAACCATTTGGAAGTTCCATAACAAAATCATAACATCTAGCTTTCTTTGCAGCTTCTATAACCTCTTGTTCTGTTGCATCTGAACGTCCCATTAAAATGTTGTTATAGATAGTATCTTCAAATAAATAAACATTTTGAAAAACCATACTAATTTGATTCATTAAAACAGATAATGGGAGTTCTTTTATATCAATACCGCCAATATATATTGTTCCACTGTTAATATCCCAAAAACGCACTAATAAATTAGCGATTGTTGATTTTCCAGAACCACTTTTGCCTACTAAAGCCGTCATAGAATTTTCCTTTAAACCAAATGACACATCATGCAATACTTCCTTTTTACCGTAAGAAAAACAAACATTTTTATATTCTACAACATACTCTGATTCATACGTGTTAATTTCCTTTTTACCTTTGTCTGGAAGTTCTTCTACTGCAAAAAGTTCTTCTATTCGATCCAAACAGCTTTCCACGATTGTCATGTTATTTGATTCTGCATATAATGATTTTAAAGGATTAAAAATCTCTATAACAAATAAAAGCATACCCATTGTATAAGTCAACGACAATGTATCAGATATAAACAAAAATAAACCACTAATTAAAATTCCTAAAATTCCTATTGCATACAACCAGCTTAGGCCACGCATCCAGGGTGTAACCATTTCTTCAAACTGTATATTTTTATCTCTTGATTGGCGAAAATTTTCGCTTAACTCTTTTGACTTGTTTCCCAAAAGATTATAACTTTTAATAACAGAAATTCCTTCTACAAACGACAATACCGCCTCTGTTAAATGCTCACTCTGTTCTTGACGTACTTCCGCTTCCTTTAGGGATACTTTATTCATTTTTTGCCCTATTAAAATTGCAATTATAGAGGTTATGGTAGCAATAATTCCTAATTTCCAGTCCATTATAAACATAAATACAACTAAAATTATTGCGGAAAAAGCGTAGCTTAAAATATTAGCTATTTTTGCCATTACATTTTCTTCAATAAAAAGCATATCCGTAGAAAGAACGGAACTAATTTTACCAATATTTCCTTCTGTAAAATATCCCATTGGCAAGCGCTTTAGATGTTCACCTAATTCGATTCGTTTATCAGAAAATAGTAAGTATCCAGCTCCGCTTTGTAAACGATCACTTGCATGTTGAAAAATCATTTGCAAAATGATGGTTATAACCATTACTATGCCGACATATATAGCATGAAGTGAAGTCATTGTCCCATAATATAATTTACTTATTATAATCATTGCATATAAAATTGGCATTTTAGCAAGAACTGCATTTAAAACAGAAAAAATAAAAGCTATTTGAATTTGTTTTTTATATTTTCCGGATACTTTTAGTATACGGGTCATCATATTCAAAATCATAAAATCCCCCCTTTACCCAGTTGCCACCCTTGACTTTTCTGATGTGCCTCCCATAGAGTCCTGTAACACTCGTTATTTTCTAATAACTCCTCGTGTACACCACAGCCAATAATTTCTCCGGCTTTTAATACACATATTTGATCTGCATTAATAATAGATGACAATCTATGCGCAATAACAATCAATGTTTTATTATGCACAAATTCTGAAATAGCTGCTTCAATTTTTGCTTCATTTTCGGTGTCAGCAAAAGCAGTGGCCTCATCCAGAATGATAATAGGCGCATTTTTTAAAATAGCTCTTGCCAACGTAATTCTTTGTTTTTCTCCACCTGATAATTGATTACCACAATCACCAGCTAAGGTTTTAAACCCTTCAGGAAATTTTTTAATAAATTCCATACATTGAGCCTTTTTAGCGGCCTCTATTACTTCTTCATCCGTAGCATTGGGTTTTCCAATCCGTATATTTTCCATAAGAGTTGTATTAAAAAGAAAATTATCTTGCGAAACATAGGAAACAAGATTATTTAAAGTTTCCAAACTCATATCACAGATATTTTGTCCGCCTATCGAGATAGATCCAGAATTTACATCATAATAATGGACCAACAGTTTAGCAAGTGTACTCTTTCCTGAACCGGATTCTCCAACAAAAGCAGTTTTAGTATTCGGTTTTAGGTTAAGACATACATGATGTAAGATTTCTTTTTCATCATAGCCAAAGCAGACATTATCATAGCAAATATTATAATCTTCTCCTTCAAAAAGAGCAGAACCTTCCTTTAAAGGGGGAATATCCACTAATTTTTCTAATTCGTCAATTTTATATTTTACCTGTGGCATTACAGAAGTAAATGACATAGTCCGTAATAAAGGAGAACCTAATCCTAATGCCAGACATAATACTAAGGCAAATTGAGATAATTCTATTATTCCTTGTAATACTAGCCATGAGCCTACTGGAAGTGCAAATAAGATTGTACATGGAATAAGTGCGCTATAAGCTGCCATACAGGGCCAACATGCCTTAAACCATGCAAGAGTATAGTCCCTATAATTACAAATAGCGGTTTTGAATTTTTCATAGGATTCACCCGATTTATTAAATACTTTTACAACCTCCATACCGTTTACATATTCAACAATAGTATTATTCATTACTTGTCCAGCAGTGTAGTAAGCTTCCATACCTTTGTTACCAATTTTATACATTAGAATCATTGGTATCATACCCATCGGAATAGTAAAAAGTACCAATAATCCCATTTTCCAGTCAATAATAAAGATAAAAAAATAAACAGCCAGAATCCCCATTAAATTAGACAGGCCCTCTGGTATTCCATGAGCCAATAAGACCTCTAAGCTGTCAATATCATCAATAAAAATCTTTTTAAATGTACCTGTTCCTTTACCTTCAATGACTCCTAAAGGTAATTTTTCCATTTTACCTTGTAATGATATTCTTAAATTCATTAAAGTGCCATAAGCCGCTTCATGTGATAGTCCTAATCCTTTACAATATGTAATCGCCTGTAAAAATAATGAAATGCCAGTTCCAACTGCACATATTATAATAAATGATATTGTAACTGTCTGGTGATTTAGTATTTTGCCAATTATAAAATATATAAAAAGAAAAGGGGCTATTTGAAAAATCACAGATAAAAAGAGAACAATAATTGACCTAACGGTTTTTTTATTGTTTTCTTTTCCATAATATAATATCTTTTTTAGCATTTATTTCATTTCCTTTCTAAACAATCGGGAATTACTGTTTCCAGAATTCCCGTACTGCTTTATTTATATCTTGATTCATTAATGAACCTTGTTTTATGATTTTCCCTGACTGCATAAGGATAATATAGTCACAGCAATGGGAAACAAGTTCTGCATCATGGGTAATAATAAACTGAGTATTGTCAGCTTTTTTCATTTCCCGAATTGCTTCTGCAACATCTAGCATGTGTCTGTAATCTAAACCACTGGTGGGCTCGTCATATACAAGAAATTTTTTCCCTGATCCTAACGCACTGGCTATTGCAACACGTTGCTTTTGGCCTCCAGACAATGACATGGGGTGACACTCTCTAAATTCTTGTAATTTAAGTAGATGTAGTATCTCCATAGCTCGCTTTTCTTTTTCCTCCAAAGTTCCCGGCTGTTTTTCCATTGAAAGAAGAATTTCATCAATTACACTTTCTGTAAACAGTTGATGATTTACGTCTTGCATTACGATATAAGATAAAGCAATCCTCTGCTTTTGAGTTAATTCTCGATTTTCTAAAATCACAGTACCTTTGCACCTTTTCTCTAATCCGCAAAGGCAGCGCCCAAATGTTGTTTTTCCCGCCCCATTGTTTCCTAACACAGCTACTATTGCGCCTTTAGGAATAGAAAGTTTTTCAATGTCTAACGCCTTATGTGGTGCGTTTTTATACGAAAAACTAAAATCAGTAAACGTAAGCCCTGTATCTCTTTCATTGCACCTGTACAAGCTATTTTCAGATGCAATAGAATTGCGCAAGCCCATTTGGTGCAAATCGTTTTCAGAATATTCCCTAAATTCGTTGATAAGAAGGTCTTGCACTATATACCCATTATCCATGTAAATCACTCTGTCAGCTAAGTCCATCAACCAATATAATCGGTGTTCTGCAATAATAACTGTTTTTCCACTTTTCTTCCATTTTTTGATAATCTCTTTTAAATAAGAAATAGATTGCATATCTAAATTGGAAGTCGGTTCGTCCATCACAATAATAGAAGGGAACAACGCAGCCACAGAAGCACATGCTATTTTTTGTTTTTCTCCTCCTGAAAGAGAAAACAAGCTTTTTCCTAAAAGAGTTGATATATTCAACTCTTTAACTGTATTTTCAAAATTTGAAAGTATTTGTTTTTTTGGCATTCCAACATTTTCGCACCCAAAAACAATCTCAGTATCTGTTTTTACCGTATAAAATTGAGATTTAGGATTTTGAAATACACTTCCTACAAATGGAGCAATTTCATATAAGTCTCTGTCTGCGGTCAACATACCACAAACAGTGACATCTCCTTTCATTTCTCCTTCATAAAAGTGAGGAATTAGTCCATTAATCATTCTTGTTAAAGTAGTCTTCCCACATCCAGAACTTCCACATAAAAGAACAACCTGCCCTTGTGGGATAGAAAGAGTGATATTATGAACACCTGCTCCGTTTTGGGCATTTTGATATGTAAAATCTACGTTATTAAACTTGATCATACTGTACCTCCTTGCCATAACATAATGCTAAAATACAAGGAAAAGAAAAAGAAAATTCCTATAAATGTTATTACGTCACGCCATGTAAAACCTATATTGCATACATTCGTCCTTCTATTCGGAGAGTTTAATGCTCTTGTCAATGCGGAGGCAGATAAATCATTTCCTATGGATACCACGCTCATTAAAAACGGAACCATACGATATTCCAACATTTTCATAGGATCACGAACAGAACCTACTCCTCGTAATTTCATTGCATCTTGAACGTTTCGATATTCTTCCTTTATAGTAGGGAAGAATCTAAACATAACTGAAATAGGGACTGACAATTTCTTTGTAATGTGCATACGATCCATTGCTGCAATAAATTCACTGACAGATGTTGTTGCAAATAAGAAATACGCCATCATAGTTCCTGGTATTAGTTTTGTTGAAAATGCGAATACACCTGTAAATAAAAGATTAACTGCATTTGGAAGGTATGGCATAATTAAGTCTGGAACAAAAAGAGCAAAGGCATACACAGTAACGTAATAAAGTGCAGCCTTAAACTTTCTCAAAATCAACAAAAAAATGAGAGGAAGGACAGCCAGAGCATAATGTAAATATAACAAATATCCTGTACCATTACCTGCAATTAATGTTGTAGAAACACTGAGGCAAAGCAGAATTTTGGTCCGTGGATCAAGATAGAGCTGCTTTGACGAAGCCTTTTCTTGATATAATTCTGAAGCCATTTATACTAACCCACTCTTTTCAAAATGTTTTTTCATTACTTTACGTCCAATAAGCCCTCCAATAAGGCCACCTAAAAAGCAAAGAATTATCATAACAGGAAATACCCACCAAATTTTGAAATATCCAGCAATGGTATTCATATAAACTTCTCCATAACCGGCTGCTTTGCTTGCTAACCATTCATCACTTGCGCCAATCCAATGAACATAGTTACCAGCAATACAAATGCAAGATACAGCATAAGCAAGTACACATGCAATCCCTTTTTTATATTTCGTAACTTTCATAATAATTTCAGCAATAATCCCTGTAACAATTCCCCATATAAGAAGGTCATATCCCATACCGGTAATAATCATAGCAAGCCCGATAACTACTTGAAGGATCATAATCATACCTACTTTTTTGATTTTGGCAAAATATAACATCATTGGTATTCCTTCAAGTAAAGGGACAAGAAGCGTCAATAAGATAAATCCTATTGGAATCATGCCAACAGTACACGCAACAAGCATAATAATTACTACATAAATAGCAGAGAAAATACCTGCATTAATTAAATCTTTACCATTTAGTTTGTTTGAATTTAGTTCTTTACTCATTATTCCATTCTCCTATCTAATATTTAGTCTTTAACACGTTTTGCCTCTAATAACTAGGTGGATGATATATATACTGGTAGCATTGATTTCCCTCCTTGTTCTTTTTCATAAAATATGATATACTTATGCCATATCGTTAGACAGTGCTAACTGCGCTTATTTAGTATATCGTCCACCTTTATTTGTTTCAATACATGGATAATAGATTTGGACGTTTCCCTAAATAAATTGGATTTTTTACTAAAAAGGAGAGAATGTGATTTGAATACAGATCCTTTTATGCAAGGTTTGTTTCCGCAACTAGGGCTTACTCCAGAAAAGTCGAACAGTCAAAATAACGGTTGCGGTTTTACAATGGTACCTAATGCTGATTTAGGAAATGGTTATCTTTGGACATATCCGGTTAATCCTTATTTTTCCGTTACCATTTATCATTTAACTTATTATAAAGAAATGCACTATCGTTATCATCATCCCGCAATGTTAGTAATTTCCTTAAGTTCTCCGATAGTTGCTAAGGCTGTATCCGATAAAAATAGTGAACAGAAAGAGCAGCTTCTTGGATATTATTTGCCAGACGGTAAACATGAGTATACTCTGCCAGCATCTAGTTCTATTGATAGCGTCAGCATTGCTTTTACACCAGAATTTTATAATTCTCGTCTAAGCAGTTTGTATGATCGTGATTTTTCAGATTTACCTCGCATAGCTGCGTTGATGAATGGAACGATAAATATTCCTTCTGTAATTTCTATTTTTAAAGAAATTGCCGATTATACACCCATTATAGCAACAAGTGAACTTTTCTATGAAGCAAAAGCACTTGAACTAATTGCATGTTTAGTTGACTGGCATATTCAAGAATCACTTTCGCCTTCCGTAAGAAGTATTTGTGATGCAGATCGTGAAGCAATACATCGTTTAATTCATTTTTTACAACAACATTATTGTGAATCTTTGGATGTCAAAAATATTGCTAGAATGTGCCAAATGAGTAAATCTAAACTTTCTGAATTATTTCATTCTGTAAGTGGTGTAACGCTTATAGAATTTATCAATAATTTGCGAATAGAACGTGCGAAAGAACTTCTCATAAATAGTTATTATCAAATCGGAGAAATTTCGGCTATTATTGGTTATGCTCAGCAAAGTAGCTTTACCTACCTTTTTAAGCAAAAAGTAGGAATGTCTCCTCGTGATTATCGTAAATTACACAAAAAAGTTTAATATTATGTATCCAGCCGCCTACAAGCGGCTGGCCTTTTTATCTCGGCTAGTAGTTTGGTACTCCATAAACATCAGGATAAAGTTCCCGAAGGTTAATTTTCTTCATTATGTACCTCCATTTCGATTCACGGGTGATTGACGGGTGAATCGAATGGAGGCGGAGACCGACACCGGCAGACAACCGGGTCATCTCCGAAAAAATGGCAACAAAAAACGCCAGATTTCCGCGATGGAAAACTGGCGCGCCAAAAACAACCACTATTATACTGAATTACATGGAACAATAATGCCGATGCAATGCAAAACTTACCCGGAGGAGGAACTATACTTTTTTTAGCTGGTGCAGGATATTAGAACTACGAAAAAGTAAAATGGACATGGCGGCATCCTCCTGTTACCGCCGTACCAGATTTCAATGTATAGAATCATTTTTGTGTCTTAAACGCAATGAAGCGGCGGTCTTGATTTCTCAAAACCGCCGCAGAACATGTGGAATAAGCGCACAAAACCAACCTACCCGGCAACGGTTTTTTTCTTTCCCCGTCGGGGGTAGGCACATATACTATACTTAATTCTATTTTCTATTTCTCGACACTAATAACTCTCTGTGCCCACTCACGATAAAATGCTTCTTCATGTGATACGAGCAATACAGTACCCGCAAAATCCATAAGAGCTGATTTCAATGCTTCCTTTGCCTGAACATCCAGATGATTTGTGGGTTCGTCCATAATTAGAAAATTGCAGGGAATCAGTGTTAGCAAACACATTTTTACTTTCGCCTGCTCACCTCCACTTAATGTTCCAATCGCTTGCATTGCGTGCTTACTGGAAATTCCACACCGGGCTAAATGTTTGCGAACATCTTTTATGACCATATCAGGATGGACATTGGAAACAATTTGAATTGGTGTCTGTTCAGGTTCGTCCCATATTAAGTCCTGCTCAAAATATCCAAAGGTAACTTGATCGGAAAATTTGAAATGACCTTGCATGGACGGGATTTGTCCAATTAATGTCTTGAGCAAAGTAGATTTCCCAATTCCATTAAAGCCAGTGATAACAACTTTTTGCCCGCCTTTTATGCTAAAATCAATATCTGATAGAACTGGATAGTGATAACCAACTGCCAGATGTTTGACCAGCAGATGCTCCGTATTTGTCAGCGGTAAAACAGGAAAATGAAAATGAGGAATAATCTCTTTCTGTTCCAAAGCCTCCATTTTGTCCATTCGATCAAGCTGTTTTTGTCGCCCTCTCGCCATTTTTGCTTTTCGTCCAGCAATATTTTTCCTAATAAACTCCTCTGTTTTTTTGATCTCCTTTTGTTGCGCTGAGTATTGACGAATGTAATCTTCCCGCAACAGTGTCTTTTTTCGCAGAAATTCAGAATAAGTGCCATAATACTTTGTTATTGTGTCATTATCTATATCGCAGATACGATTTGCGATTTTATCCAAAAAGTCAAAATCATGGGAAACAACTAAAAAAGCATTTTCCAAAGAGGATAGGTATTCCGCCAGCCATGCAACATGATCTTTATCAAGAAAATTTGTCGGCTCATCTAATAGCAATACATCTGGTTTTTCAAGCAGTAGCTTTGCCAAAATCACTTTTGCTCGCTGGCCGCCACTCATTTCAATGATAGGGCGGTCAAGACCAATCGCAAGCAGCCCCAGCCCATTTGCAACGCGCTCGATCGCAGTATCAATGGAATAGAAGTCATGTGTTTCAAGTTGCTCTTGATAGTAGGCAGCAAGTTCCAGATTTTTCATATCTCCATCGGCGGCCTTTTCATATAGCTGCATAACTTGTGTTTCTATTTCAAACAGCTTTGCAAAGGCTGATTTCAAAAACTCTTTCATGGTAAGCGTATGGTCGATTTCTGCATACTGATCCAAATAGCCAATCGTAATATTTGGCCGCCAGATAACCCGTCCGCTATCAGGTATGATCTGCTCTGTACAAATTTTAATCAGGGTACTTTTGCCGGTTCCGTTTTGTCCCACAATCCCGATGTGTTCCCCTTTATTCAGTGTGAATCCTGCATTTTTGTAAAGCAAGTTTTCACCAAAAGAATGTGTTAATCCTGTAATTTCTAATAAACTCATTTTCAAAAACCCTTTCTTATGTATTCTGAAAAAAGAAAAAGGCAGAAAGCAAAGATACACAACGGTATCTGCCTTCTGCCTTTGACATAGTAACGCAAAAACAAAAGGCTATGGACAAAACATTGCCCATAGCCTCGTACACATTATAATTGCACGGAAAGCCAACACCCTAAAACGGGTACACTACTCCCTTGGCTTCCCGATGAAATCTAAATGCGCTTTTTATACGCTATACTCTGCACAATGTTTCATCGGAATGGATTGTACAGAGCTGATTTTCTTTTTACGCTGATCTGTTAAATGAAAGTTCATATCTTGCTCCCCTTTGGAGATATATTTTTATATAGAATAGCACAAACATTCTTCTTTGTCAATTTTATGAAATAATATATCATGTAATATCAAATCATATTACATTCTCATAATCCAACCCGAAATGTACAATGATATAGGGTGATATGAGAATGAACCAAGATGAAAGA
>OHUB01001178.1_pt1 | contig 10709 bp, 8 predicted proteins | sample 1579091 | NCBI WGS metagenome assembly OHUB01 (sample SAMEA3879566, study PRJEB24766) | human gut metagenome | biome: human-associated habitat; feature: feces | place: USA | collected 1985/1987
AAAGGTTTGAATTTTGAGAATCTGCAATCCGATTAAATTTAAATGGGGTTATTAGATGCCGGCATTTGTCGTATTGAAGGGGTGCTGTAAAAACCGCGTTTTTTGATCAAATCAAATGTCTAAGCTGTGCTTATCGAGGAATGAATCAACTGGCACAGTAGTCGAGATGAAAGCTTAATGATCAATAGGTTTGTCTTGTGGCGGCAGGCTTATTTTAACAATAACATGACAAAGGTGATCTTAAAATGAAAAAGTCTTTTGATTCCTTGCTAAGACAAGCTCCGGTACACAATCGGGTTGTGATCATTTGTGTGTGCTTTACGCTGCTTTCCATGCTGGTCATTGGCGGATATTTAGTGATGGTGATGTATTCCAAGGCATATGAAAATACCTATGAGAAAATGCAGATTTATACCGATAAAACCGTGCAGAATATTGATCAGTCCTTTTCTTTCATTACGAATACTGGATTGGCGGTAGCTACTGGAGGAACCGTTGGCCATTGGATTAATAACACGAGGCTGTTTGACGACGACAGCTCCGCTTATTATACGAATATCAATAACTTAAAAAACGAGACTAATCATGTGCTTACCTATAGCAATGCGTGGAAAACCAATTATATCAGCTATATTTGTATTCTGCTCAACGATGATCCCCTGCTTTATGTTTCAGCAAACCAGATAACGCCGAATACCATTTATCAATCGGCTGTCAGCGCGAACCAGATATTGAAAGAAAATCAGGAGCAGCAGTTTATTGGCGATATTCCACCTGTGGTAGATAATAACCAGATTTTCCATGTGCGCCGTATGCAGCGGGACTTCAATTCTCCGGATTCTCTGTCGATTGTAATCGCGACCAATGAAAAGGCTTTGTACCAGGATTATTCCCGCTACTATGGCGGAGAGGGGAATTCTACTTATCTTTTGGATGAGGAGGGTTATATTTTCTCCTCTTCCGAGCGGGACCAGGTAGGTGAAAAATTTGAGGAGGACATTTTCCAGGAGATCAAAAGCGGAAGCAACGGTAATTTCAGGCGGGACGGAAAAAATTACCTGTATTTTTCAAAACCGTTATCCTCTAACAGCCTTACACTGCTCAATGTGGTTCCCGAGCAGGTAATTATTGACCAAACCCTGGAGGGAACTCCCTTTTTGTTCGTTATCGCAGGTATCCTATGTATAGTGCTTTTGGCGGTGGGATATATTGTATCGTTTAAAAGCACCTCGTTTATTAAAGACCTGGTAATTTGTATGAATGAGGTGAAAAAGAAAAATTATGATGTAAAGATGCCTCACTACAGCAACAGCGCCGTGGACGCGTTGGGTATGTATTTTAATGACATGACCGCCGCAATGAAAACATTGATTAACGATACTTATAAAGCAAAGATTATGCGCCAGGAAATGGAACTGGAGTTTATCCAGCAGCAGATGAACCCCCATTTTCTGTTTAATGTCCTTTCCACAGTTCAAATCAAAGCGAAAATGTGCGGAGATGAGACTGTTTATCAGATGCTGGCTTCTCTTTCCGGTTTGCTCCGGGCCAGCCTGTATTCGGGAAAAAGTATGATGACCTCGTTGTCAGAGGAGGTGCAATACGCGGAGTTTTACCTATATCTGCAAAAGCAGAGGTACCAGGACCGGCTCGATTATCATATCTCTATGGAACCCGGCTTAGAAAGAGTCCGTATTCCCAGGCTCACCATTGAACCGATTGTGGAAAATTCTGTGCTTCATGGAATGGAAGGCGATATAGAAAGGGTTTGCGTTGAACTGGCGATCACAAAGGAGGAGAAATGCCTGAAGATTAGGATTGCGGACAATGGCCGCGGCTTTGACACCAAGCAGCTGGATTTAAGCGGCGGGGAAGTATCACTGGAAGGAACCAGGGAAAAGGTAGGACTGAAAAATACTCATAACCGCTTGACGCTGCTTTATGGGGAGGCGTATGGACTGAGGATTCACAGCGCTCCGGGAGAGGGAACGGTTGTGGAAATTGTCATTCCTCTGGATCGGAAAGGAGAATCAGATGAAGTATAAAGTGATTGTGGCGGATGACGAGGATGTTATTCGGAAGGGTATTGTGTATTTAATTGATTGGGACAAACTGAACTGTGAGATCGTCCAGGAATGCACCGACGGCCTTCAGGTGCTGAAGTATTTAGAGAAAAACACAGCGGACATTGTCATAACTGACATAAAAATGCCAAAGCTCAGCGGGATAGAGCTGATGGAAGAAATCGATAAAAAACACAAAGGTTTAAAAATGATCCTGGTAACCGCTTATACGGATTTTGAATTTGCGAGAAAGGCTCTGCGCTACGGCGCTGTGGACTTTGTCGTGAAAAACGACATTATCACCGATCTTCCAAAGGCAGTGAAAAAAGCGGTGTGGCAGTATGAGACAGAAAAGAAAGAACGGGAAAAGGAGCAAATCAGCGAGAGGGAGTACCAAAATATTCAAGGGTACGTTTTAGAGTCGCTGTTGTTGTCTAAGGCGCTGAATTCCCCGGAGGACATTGAACGCTATGGACTGAACGACAGAAGCTACTGCGTTTGCAGCTGTGAGGTAGCTTTATTAGACAAAAAGTGGGATTTGCAGGCAATTGTGCAGATGCTGAAAAATTTTCTCGATATTATCGAAAACAAGCACGATTATCATATTGTCAATGTCCACTCCTCTGGTATGTCGCTGATTATCAGTGAACCCAAGGAAACAGGGCTTGCCCTTCGGGATGTTACTACCATGTGCGGGGAAATCCTGCGCTTGGTGGATGAGCTAATGGGGATTAATATTAAATTCGGCGTCAGCACAATTATTCATGACGTTACCGAATTGTCCCGGACATTTCATGAAGCGGCTATGGCTCTCTCGCGGGCCGCGGATTCCGGCAATGAAATTATTTTATATGTGGAAGAGTCAGAGTCATCCGGCGCCTCCCACTTGAACGAATATGGGACGAAAATCACAGACGCCCTGTTTGACAAGAATCCGGATGCGGCAAAAGAGCTGTTGGAGCAGATGAAACAGGAGATTACGGATATCCGCTATCCGCTGCACAAAGCAAAAATCAAAATGATCAACTTGTGCTCGGCGGTATTCAGAAGGTTCGGAGAAATTTATGTCAGTGATACGGCCGAGGACATGGAAAGCAGGTTTTATCTGAGGATCAGCCAAAGCACGACACTATATTCGCTGTTTCAGGTGTGCCGGGAAATGATCGACGAAACCAACCAGGTGATCAGCGGAAGATTAGAGAAGCATGATCTGGTGGATCAGATCAGCCGCTATATCAGCGCAAATTATCAAAGCAATATTACGTTACAGGATATCGCGGATCAGATACACATCAGCTCGGCGTATGTGAGCCGTTTGTTCCGAAATAAAACGGGGATTACCATTACCGAGGCCATTAACCGGGCCCGCATTGACCAGGCTAAGCTTCTTTTAGGGAATCCTGAATATAAGGTATACGAAATCGCTCAGATGGTGGGCTTTGAGGACGCGGCTTATTTTACCAGCGTTTTTACGAAATATGTTGGATGCAGTCCAAGCGAGTACCGCAGTCAGAAGTAAAAAATTTAAAAGGTTTGTGCAAAATTTTTAAAGACTACAGAGAAAAGCGCGATGAGTTTTTGAAAAAGCAACTCATCGCGCTTTTTTGTGCAATTATTTTATAAATCAGGGCAAATTGTTCTATGGAGATTTTAAGGAAAATTAGCTAATATTATAGTCGCAAAGCACATAAAAACAAAATTTTTAGGAGGTTTTGTTATGAAAAAAGCTAACTTTAAAGCGATCCTCGCGATGCTGTTGGTTGGCGTTATGGGCGTTAGCATGACTGCCTGCAGCGGCAACGGAGACACCGCCAGCAGCGGAGAGAGCAGCTCTGCGGAAAACAGCTCCGCAGCTTCTGCAAGCGAAGAACTGCCGGAACCGGTAGAACTGAACATCGCTTCGTTCCGCGTTGGTACTCATAACGCAGCTGCGGCAGAAACCCGCTATGTGACAGAGTTCCAAGAGCTGTACAATGGTGTGGATAAGCAGAAGATTACCATTAACATTGAGGAAATGCCCAGCGATCAGGAGTATTACAACCAAATGCTGGTACGCGCTTCCTCCAACACCCTGCCCGATGTTTTTGAAGGAAACAACGGCGTTTTAGAGCTGGCGGTGCAGAATGGCATCGCCGTGGACATGAACCCCTATGTGGAAGCTGACCCGGAGTATGCGAAGGAGCTTGGCGAGGACGCCTTGGAGTTCGGCCGCAACTGGGAAGACGGCGGGCTTTACAATATTTCCTACGGCCGTCAGTCTATCGGCTATTTCTACAACAAGGAAATGTTTGAGGAGGCCGGTATCACACCCGCTACTACCTGGGACGAGTGGATGAGCAATCTGGAAACCTTGAAAACCTCTGGCGTTTGTTCCGCTCCCCTTTCCAGCATGACCGGCGAGAACTGCTGGACAACGAACCTGATTCTTTCCTCGATCATCGGCACCAGCGGCGAGGAAGGCAACGAGTTCATGAACATCAACGGCTATATTCAAGACTATGACGAGTCCTTTGTGGCCGAAGCGTATGATATGATCCGGACGATGCTGAAGGATTATTCCCTGCCGGATGCTATCGGTTCTGACTACGCTACCACCGCTAACCATTTCCTCAACGAGGAAACCGCTATTATCGCCAACGGCCCCTGGATGACGCCGGACTTTTCCAATACGGAAAAAGCCGCTGAAGGCTTTGCCGATAAGGTAGACGTCGCTTTGTTCCCCGAGAACGGAACCATTTCTCAGTTTGAGAGAGGCTATTCCATCGCTAAGAGCGATAAGGCTACGGAAGACGCCGCTTGGGAATTCATTAAATTCAAGACCGGCACCTATGGCCAGCAGATCCATCTGGAAGAGGCCGGCACTCTGCCGATGAACCCGGAAACTCCTGTTCCGGAGGAATATAAGGAAGCCGAGCCGCTGGTAGCCAAGCTGATTGAAATGGGTAACGACGTTGAATGGCGCTATAAGAGCATCGACGCCATCAGCTATACCACTGCCAACAATGCTATGAACACTCTGTTCCCCCAGCTGGTGGATGGCACCATTACTGCCGAAGAAATGTGCAAGCAGCTGACCGAAGCCGCTAAGAGTGATGCTAACTACGGAAAATAATAGTTTTTCCTGCTGCTTTCATTGATTAGGAAGGGCCGCTGCAAATTTTTTGCAACGGCCCTTCTAAGGAATTAGATATTCGTTTTGGAGTCCTTAGCAGACGGTTCTCATTTTGTCTCTCGACCATTACTTGTAACAGATTCGCTTTTTTAAATACGGCGAATAGGAAGAAAAGGTGACGTCATGAAAATAAAAAAGAAGTGGTTGGTAATCTTCCTCTTGCCGGCTACCTTGATTTTTGCTCTTGTATATGCTGTCCCGGTGGTTATGCTGACCGCGACCTCCTTTACCGATTGGGTGGCGGTTTCCTCTCCGCACTTCAACGGGATTGACAATTATATTAAGCTGTTTCAAAACAGCCAGTTTCTTCACGCCACAGTGAATACCTTGATCTGGATGGTGCTTCAGTCTACGGTGCATATTTTTATCGGAGTGCTGACCGCCTTGATTTTGGCCAGAAAAAAGTTTTATTGGAAATTTACGCGTACCGTTTACATGTTCCCCAATATTATTTCCAGCGCGGCAATCGGTATGCTGTTCGTTATGCTTTTGAATCCTTCCTTCGGAATCGTGAATAAGGGCTTGGAGGCCTTAGGCTTTCAGAACCTTCCCAACTGGTTCTCAAATTCCTCCACCGCGTTTTTCGCCGTGACCATTACCTGGCTGCCGTTCGCCGCCACTGTTACTATTTTGGTGATGGCGGAAATGACCTCCCTGGATGTCTCTATTCTGGAGGCCGCAAAGGTGGATGGCGCTACGGAATTTCAAACCACAATCCGCATCATTCTGCCTTTAATGAAAAATATTATCGGCACCACCACGGTGCTGGGAGCCACCAGTATGCTGCAAAAGCTGGATATCCTGATGATGACCACTAAGGGCGGGCCTGGAGATGTTACCTTGAATTTGCCCTATTTCGTTTACAATACCGCTTTCTCAGCAAAGCAGTTCGGCCTTGCCAACTCTGTGGGCGTGCTGATGATTATTATGGGACTTATCGTTGTCGGAATCATCAACCGGATTTACAGAATTGGAAAACAGGATGATTAAGGAAGGAGTGAGGAATATGAATACGGTTAAAAAGATAATTTGTAAGGTTCTGATCTTCCTCTTTATCGGTACGATCATTATAATCTCTGTCGGCCCCTTGCTGTGGGTGCTGTTTTCGTCGTTTAAAACCAATAAGGAAATTTTGTCTGGCAGCCTGGGACTTCCGGCGGCTTTTAACTTTGACAACTATGCCGACGCGCTGAAAATCGCTCCCATTCCTCAGTTTTACCTCAACAGTATCATTGTGGCGGTTGCGGCCACGGTGCTGAATGTTTTCCTTCTGAGCATGGCGGCGTATGTCATCGCCCGCTTTCAATGGAAGGGCAAGACCTTTTTCCGGCTTTTGTTTTCTGTGGGGCTGTTGATTCCGGGCGCCGCGCTGCTGCAGCCTTTGTACCAGACGATGATCGCCATGGGGCTTTATGACAGCCTGATTGGACTGATTCTCGTTTACATTGCGTTTGGACTGCCCACAACCATTTATGTTATGAGCAGTTACTTTATGACCATCCCAAAGGAGCTGGAGGAATCCGCTTATTTGGATGGCAGCGGGTTTTTTAAAACCTTCAGCCTCATTGTGATCCCCATTGCGAAGCCGGCTCTGGGAACCGCGGCGGTTCTGGAGTTTTTGGTGGCTTGGAATGAGTTCCAGTTCGCCCTGACCCTGACGGCCTCCAACAGCAACCGCACCCTTCCCATTGCGCTGTACTACTTTAAAAGCCAGTTCGCCAGCAATTACGGGGCGATGTTCGCCGCGACCATTCTGGTGATTATTCCAAGCATTATCGTCTATATCGCTTTACAGGAGCAGGTAGTTTCTGGACTTTCCGCAGGAGCTGTCAAGGCCTAAAAAGCTTTTTCGGAGAGATCTCACAGAAAGGCATGCGCCGGTTTGCTCTAGAAATTAAAAGCTTCAGAGGGCAGAAGGCTCTTGCCTTTTGGTTTTTAAAACAGGTGAAAAATACGCACCAGCCGGCGGCGAGGAGAAAAGCGAAGGCCTGGCGCTTGTGAAAAAGCCTTGGGAAAGGATTCCTGCGGGCAGAGCCGCCGATGGTTGTATAGGCAGTCAGTCTTTATGAGCAGCTGGATCATCAGATGATACGATATGGGATTTCTTTTTGAAAGAATGAATGGCAAGAGACTTGAGAGCTTCCTTGCTTCCCGGCTTTATCCTAAAATGGCTGTGAGAGGATGCCGCTCATATGAAAAAGAGAGAGGACAGATTTATGACAACGAATTTATCCAATTTATTTATGCTCAGCGAAAATATAAGCCGCTCCATCAGCGCGGAAAATCCTCACGGAGAAAAAGGAAAGGGTGCTATGGAGATCCCCGCGGATGAGGCAAACCCAGCGTTTGACTTGGGCAGGGGCTGGAAGGTTCGCCCCTGTATTCAGATCGGCAGCGGCGAGACCTATGAGATTGCTCACATTGAGGGGCCGGCAATGATCAAAAGCATGTGGATGACCTGTTTCCCGGAGGCCAGCCGCTGGCTGCTGCTGCGGATCTATTGGGATGGGGAGGAAGCTCCCTCGGTAGAGGCTCCGTTAGGAGATTTCTTTTGCAGCGGCTGGAATACGCCGACCTTTGTGGCGTCTCTGCCTATCAATGTAAATCCAGCGGGGGGATATAACTGCTATTTTCCCATGCCCTTCCGGAAAAGCGCCCGGATTACGGTAGAAAATGTGAGCCGGGATGAGCAGACCCTGTTTTATCAAATAAACTATGATCTGACGCAGGTAGATAACCGGGCGGCTTATTTTCACGCTCAGTTTCGCAGGACGAATCCGGTAACCTACAAGCAGCCCTGCATTCTTGCGGACGATATTATAGGAAAAGGCCAGTATGTAGGAACCTATCTGGCCTGGCAGGTAAATAACAATTATTGGTGGGGAGAAGGTGAGATCAAATTTTACATGGATGGGGATCAGGAATACCCAACGATTTGCGGTACCGGCACGGAGGATTATTTTGGAGGCGCCTGGAACTTTGAAGATCCCAAAGGAACCTACAAGCAGTTTACCAATCTTTATGCCGGCCTTTGTCAGGTATTGAATCCCCAGGGGGCCCTTAAGGCGAATCAACGGTTTGGAATGTATCGGTTCCATGTTTGCGATCCCATTTATTTTGAAAAGGATCTGAAAATTACGATTCAGGCCCTTGGATGGCGAAATGGGTTTAAACGCTTCCTGCCATTGCGGGATGATATTTCCTCGGTGGTTTATTGGTATCAAGCAGAACCGCATAATCCTTATCAGCCTATGCCCGACAGAGATTTTTTGGAAAACATTTAAAATTAGGCGCGAAAAGAGGGAGAAAATTTAATGAAGAAGGTTATCAAAAAGGGGCTTTCTTGTCTTATCGCCGGCTTAATGGCGTTCAGCGGAATATCCGGCGCGCTGGCAGCGAATGAGGGCGGAGCTTCCGACGCCGGCAATGAAAACGTCATTGATTTGTCTCATGATAGCCCTGCTGGTTCAGGGGCTACCTTCGGCGTTGAAGTAGACGCCTTGTGGCGCTGGCAGACCTTTGAAGCCACCAAGGATGGCGTGATCGATAACGTAGAGGTTTACGTTGTCAAAAGAAATCCGGATATCGGCAAACCTGGAGACCTAAAGGCCGCGATCTATCCGATGGACGGCAGCCAGCCCGCTGATGAAGCGCTGCAGACCGTTACGGTTCCTGAGGCTCAGGTGAACGACAAGGCTCCAACCAGCATCGATTTTAATGTGCAGGTAGAGGCCGGCAAGCGCTATGCCCTGGCTCTGACCACAGATCCCCTTGGCCAGCAGGACGCTCCGGTTACCCAGCCCACTTATGACTGGGTTAACAAAGATATCGGGTTAAACGATACCCTGCCTTCCGGCAAGATCAACCCCAGCGGCGCTTGGGTAGACGAAACCAAGTATATCAACACCTTATGGTGCAAAATGCATTACGCGTCCGAAAGCGAGAACGTTCCTCCGGTGGATTTCACCTTTGACACCTCCGATACCACCTGGGGCTATGGCGTTGGTGCCGGAGAAGGAGAAGCGGCCCGGTACCAGACCTTTACCGCTCCAGCTTCCGCAAAAATGACCTCCGCGGAAGTGTTTTTGCTTCCCAAGGGCAGAGCGGCTCCTCCCTTCGCGAACCTGATCGCGAAGCTGTACGACACCAATGAGGACGGCACGCCCAAAACGGAGCTGGCCTCGGTGACCAAGCCTTATACTGAGATTCCAGGCAACGGCGTTTATAAGCTGGATTACAACAAGGTTCTGGAATACCATATTGAGAAGAAAGCAGATATCACTGTTGTTTGTAAAGAACTTGGAGCAGGAGAAGATGCGACAAGATTCGGAACAGTTAAGATGAATGAATCTTGCAGAATCGAAGAATTTGAAGAAAAACCGATGATAACACATACCAACACGGTTTCTACCGGTATCTATGTTGTCAGAAGACGTCAGTTAATCGAACTGCTTGAAAAATGCCAGGAAGAAGACAGATATGATTTCGTAAAAGATATTCTGATTCGTTATAAAGAGTTAAAGAGAATCTATGGATATAAGATTGACACATACTGGAGCAATATCTCCACAGCAGAAGCATATTATAAGACAAATATGGATTTCCTGAAACCGGAGATCAGAAACTATTTCTTCAAACAGGAACCGACAATTAAGACAAAGATTGATGATCTGCCTCCTGCAAAATACAATCCGGGAGCACAGGTGAAGAACAGCCTGGTTGCCAGCGGATGTATTATCAATGGTACGGTGGAGAATTCCGTTCTTTTTAAAGACGTATTTGTAGGAAATAACTGCGTGATCAAGAACTCTGTGATTTTAAACAATGTATATCTGGGAGATAATACTCATATTGAGAACTGCATTGTTGAAAGCCGGGATACTATTCGTGCAAATTCGTATTACTGCGGCGACGGTGAAGTGAAGATCGTCGTGGAGAAAAATGACAGATATATACTGTAAATAAAACAGCCGGATAGATTCGGTAAATCGAAAGGAGTAAATTTGTATCATGAATATTACTGACGTGCGTGTGAGGAAGGTAGCAAAAGAAGGAAAGATGAAAGCGGTTGTTTCCATAACGATCGATGATGAATTTGTAGTACATGATATCAAGGTGATTGAAGGAGAAAAAGGGTTATTTATCGCTATGCCAAGCCGTAAGGCAACAGACGGAGAATACCGTGATATTGCACATCCGATCAATTCTGCAACACGTGACAGGATCCAGACGATCATTCTGGACAAGTTCCAGGAAGTTATGGATGCGGAACCGGAAGAAGCTGCAGAAGCGGAATAACCGGTGAATAAAGAACTGTAAACAAATAAGAAGAAGCACAGGCACTGTCTCTGAAAAAGGGCAGTGCCTGTTTTTTGCTGAGCATTAGTGAAGATAAAATGTTGTTACTGTTCACTGGCAGTATCCCGCGAGGTGTTTTTTGTGAGCGAAGGTCACAGAAAACCCGAGACATACCG
>OHUB01001187.1_pt1 | contig 10606 bp, 8 predicted proteins | sample 1579091 | NCBI WGS metagenome assembly OHUB01 (sample SAMEA3879566, study PRJEB24766) | human gut metagenome | biome: human-associated habitat; feature: feces | place: USA | collected 1985/1987
CCCGCCTGCGGCGAGCCGAATCTTCTCCGCGATGCAGCCGAGCCGCTGCTGCTGCGCGCCTTTCTGGCCGCAGACAAACCAGTGCTGGGCATCTGCCGGGGCATCCAGGTCATGAATGCCGTGCTGGGCGGCGACCTGTATCAGGACATCAAGCCCTTCGAACATCTGCCGCACAACGACCACTGGGCCAAAGTCCACACCATCACCGTCCGCCGGGGCACCCTGCTTTCCCGCATTTTGGGGCAGGACACCGTGCTCGTCAACAGCCAGCACCATCAGGCCGTGGACCGGGTCGCCCCCGGCTTCACCCTCGCCGCGCTGAGCGAGGACGGCATCGTGGAGGCCATCGAAAAGCCGGACGCAGGGTTCTGCCTCGGCGTCCAGTGGCACCCGGAGTGGCTCAGTGACGCAGACCCCGCCATGCAGGGCCTGTTCGATGCGTTCGTGAACGCCTGCTCGAAATAAAGGAGGTTTTTCCATGACTGCTCCCAAAAGCAACAAGCGGGGCCGTGCCGCCCTTGTGGTGGTTCTCTGCCTGCTGGCGCTCTGCCTGGCGGCGGGCGGCACGGTGTACGGCCTGCTGTCCCGCAAGGTCAAGGCCATCCAGGCCGGGGCGGACTTCGAGTTCCGCTACACCGTCACCTCCACAGCCTCCCGGACGCCTGCGCTGTACGGGGTGCTGGAACAGGTCGGGGCCACGCAGGGCACCGTCTCCGGCCAGTATGCGCCCGGCAGATTTCAGTTCACGCTGACCTCCCAGAAGAACGGTTCCGCCTTCACGCGGGTGTACATCGACGCGAACGAGACGCTGTACGACGCCGGGCAGCTCTACACCTACCTGCGCGGGGAGATCGTGGCTGCGGCCCCGCTGGCCGGGCTGGTGCTGCCCAACTGGTCCATGGGCAGCTACATCTCCCAGACCCAGCTGGCTTCCCTGCTGGGCGTGGAGCTTTCCGCCGTGGAGATGCAGGACATGACGAACCTGACACTGGGGCTTGGAGCCCTGCAAAAAGTCACACCCGCCGGGGCGCTGGACGGCTACACCTACTACCAGCTGCCCGCCGGGGAGACCGGCCTCACCTGCATCGTCGGCCTGCCGCTGAAGGAATTGTTCTCCGGCACGACGCCGCTCCACATCCTGCTGACCATCCCCGAACACGAAGTGCGCATCTCGCTCAGCGGCACCGTCACCGCCGCTGAGACTGCCGTGGTGGCCCCCACCTCCCGGATGAGCGACGCCGATGTGGACAACTTCGTCCAGCTCCGTCAGGCACTGGAGAAATTTGCAGAAGTGCTTCAGAAAGCCGCCTCTTAAACAGCAAGAGCTGCTGCACCCGCCGTGCAGCAGCTCTTGCTTTCTCTTTTTATCGGTCCAGGATGCGGCCGTCGATGGAGAAGGTCACCACCTGCCAGGGAATGAACTTGCCGCTGTTCTTCAGGGCCGTCACGGCAGCGTGTTCGAGGCCGCCGCAGCAGGGCACTTCCATGCGCAGCACCGTCACGCTCCGGATCTCGTTCTGGGAGAGGATGGCTGTCAGCTTCTCGCTGTACTCCACGGCGTCCAGCTTGGGGCATCCGATGAGGGTGATCCTGCCCTGCATGAACTCCTGATGGATGTTCGCATAGGCGTAGGCCGTGCAGTCTGCCGCGATGAGCAGCTTTGCCCCGTTGAAGTAGGGCGCGTTCACGGGCACGAGCTTGATCTGGCAGGGCCACTGGCCCAGCTGGGAGGGCATCGCGGCGCCTGCCGCAGGGGCCGGGGCCGCTTTGCGGTCGAACTGGTGCATCTGGTGGCCGGGGCAGCCGGAGTGTGCCGGGGCAGCAGCGGCAGCGGCCTTTTTCTGCTTGTTCTCCAGCACGGCCTGTTCGTCATACGCCGCAGCCTCGCGCTCTTCAAAGGTGATGGCACCGGTGGGGCAGCCGGGCAGGCAGTCGCCAAAGCCATCGCAGTAATCGTCCCGCATGAGTTTGGCCTTGCCGTTGACCAGGCCGATGGCCCCTTCGTGGCAGGCCGTGACACACGCGCCGCAGCCATTGCACTTTTCCTCGTCTATGTGAATGATTTTCCGAATCATAAGAGAATCCTCCTTGCTTTTTCTGTGCACAGTATACTATAATGACAGCAAAGATTCGGTTGTTATAACCACAAAGAGGGATTTTTATGGATTACCGCTCGATTTTTCTGTTCCAAGGCCTGACCGAGGCCGACATCGACCAGATGGAGCACGCCCGCTGCCTGCGGCGGAAAGCCTTTGCCCGCCGCCAGACCATCTTCCACACCGGCGACACCGTGCATGAGATCGGCATCGTGCTGCGGGGTGCCGTCCACATCGAGAGCATCGACCTCTGGGGCAGCAAAAGCATCCTCAGCGAGGTGGGCGAGGGGCAGGCCTTTGCCGAGACCTATGCGTTCTGCGGGGAGCCGCTGATGGTGGATGTCCTCGCGGCGGCAGACTGCGAGGTGCTGTTTCTGGACACGGCTGCCCTTGCCCGCCCCCACGCCGAGCACAGCTGGCAAGACCGCCTGCTGCGGAATCTGCTCCGTGTCTCCATGAAAAAGAACCTTGCCCTCTCCCGCCGCATCCTCTGCACCGCCCCCAAGACCGTGCGGGGGCGGCTGCTGACCTATCTGTCCGGCCAGGCCGTTCAGGCGGGCGGCATGGAGTTCGACCTCCCCTTCAACCGCCAGCAGCTGGCCGACTACCTCAACCTTGACCGCAGCGCCCTCTCCAAGGAGCTGTGCCGGATGCGGGACGAAGGGCTGCTCACCTTCCGCAAGAACCACTTCGTGCTCCGGCAGCTGCCGGAGCTGCTGTGAGTGCCAAACGTACAGAAAAACGCGCAGAGCCGCTTTCCCCGCTTCGGGAAGCACGCTCTGCGCGTTTGTATGATGTTCGGTCTTACTGGCCCATGTCCGCGTGTTCCTGAAGCCACTTGCCGCCTTCGCCCTTGCCGGTCACCTGGCTGTAGGTCACGTTCGTCAGCTCTTTGATCATCGCATCTTTTTCTTCTTTGTACTCTTTTTCCGCAGCATCTGCAATGCTCTGGTCGTAACCATTTTCCCGCAGATATTGGCGCAGCTCCGTGACGATCTCCTTGAACTCCTTGTCGCATTCGCTCTGCAGTTTGGTCAATTCCATCGTCTTCCCAAGCACGATGGAGACCTTCAACGCCAGATTCCGTTCTTCCACGGGGTGCTCCATATATTCACTGTACGCACTGCTTGCGGTCTGATACAGTTTTTTGCTGCTGCGTTTTTGCAGGTTCCGGAGCCGCCGCACATACGCATTGATCTTTGCATCCGTGGTCTCCGTTGTATGCGAGCTGTCAGACGAGACCGACGCCGAATGCGATGACGACGACGCATGGGATGAAGCTGCCGAATGCGCTGCGGGCTTCGAAGACGCAGCGTGGCTCGAAGAAGCCGAATGCGCTGCGGACTTCGAAGAAGCGGCGTGGCTCGAAGAAGCGGCGTGGCTCGAAGCCGCCGAATGCGCTGCGGGCTTCGAGGAAGCGGCTGCTTCAGACGAGGACGCACTTGCGTCCCCGCTCTCTGCGCTGCTGTCCGCTTCCTCCGAGGAGGCGTCCGGCTCCTCTTCCGGCTGCGGCTCCGGCACACTGGTGGAGGCTGCGACGCTGGCCGCACTGGACGCCGGCGCTTCTGCCTGCGCTTCCGAACTGCTGGCCGCAACGCTGGCTGTAACCTCGTCGGTGGGGTCTGCGTTTGCGATGTGCAGTGCGAGCGGCACCGCTACAACGAGAAGCAGCGCAACGGCTGCGATCAACTGTTTTGTGTGTTTCTGCATCTTCTATCAGACGCTCCCTTCCCCTGAAATTTCCCGCAGGAAGCTGCAAAGTGTCTCAAGCATACCATTTTGCACCCCGGAACACAACCCCTAAATCGTGAAATTTCTGTTTGATTTTCGTTTCGGGCCGGTCCGCGAGGGTTCCCGGACGCAGCGTTCAAAGGCTCTGCCGCCAAAGTGCAGCCAAAAAGAACCGCCGTCTGCTCAAACGAATCCAAAAGCAGACGGCGGTTTTCAAACGAGAAGAGGGAAGGACTGTTTTTCAGGGGGTCAACGGGCCAGCAGGATGGCTGCGGTCACTTCTTTTGCGTCCGTGCTCAGGTCAAAGTCGCCGCCGTCCTGCAGGGTGAAGCGGATCTCGTACACCTTCTGCGCGCGGAGACGGCCGGAGGCATTTTCCAGCGACCAGCTGCCCGTAAAGGCGTGATACTGCCCATCGGTGCCCTTGGCGTAGAGCTTGTAGTCGGAGGCCTTGCCGGTCAGGCCGTTGACCCGGATGGCGGCAATGGTCTGGGGGTGGAGGTTGTCGAAGGTGACGGTGTGCAGCCAGGTCGCCGGGGTGCCCTGCCCGCCTGCTGCGGCAAATTCTGCCGCCGAGACGACGGTGCGGCGGGTCTTATCCAGGTCCACCTTGCGGTAGGGCATCTCCGGCAGGTAGACGAAGCGGTCCTGCAGACGGAGCAGCTCCTTGTAGCCGGTGGGGCAGTACAGCTTGTTGCCGTCCCGCCCGGCATACATGCCGATGGCCATGTTGTTGTAGCCGTACAGCGACGCGACGTCCACGGTGAGGGCGGTCCTGCCCGTCTCAAAATCCAGCACGATGTACTGCCACATGCCGCTGTCTACATCCTGCACGAAGCCGTAAATATAACCGGTGGCCGTGGAGAGCTTCATCATGGAGGTGTCGCTGAGGTCGTCGCGGCACCAGACGCTCTTCATGGTCCAGCCGTCGCCGGTCCGGATGGTATCCACCCGCTCGATGCCGGGCATGATCATGCTGTTGCCCTTCATCAGCCAGTTGCGGTCGTAGATGTTCTCGTAGCTCTGGATGGAGGAATCGTTGTCGGGTTTGGCGAGGTTCGGGCTGCCGGCGCCGAACCAGTTGCAGACGATGGTGCTGATGGTGCCGGTGCCGTGGTCGTAGACGATGGCGGAGTTTTCCACCGAGACCGGCATATTGGCGGGCAGCTCGTCGATGACGGGCAGGCTGGCCACGATGGCACCGGTGTGGATATCCAGCGCCAGCAGGCTCACGGTGTCCAGATTGTCGGTGAAGAAGACCAGGTCCCGGCTGAGGGAGGGCGAGCAACCGCTGCCCCAGGCCAGACCGCCGCCGGTGGTGGCGTCGCCCTCATGGCTGTCCTTGGCACCCACGCTGTTGTAGCCGGTATGCCAGACGACCTCCACACCGTTGTTGGCCCGCAGCAGGTAGCAGGCCAGGTTCGTCAGGATGACCGCGCCTTCCTTGCAGGCGGCGATGCCGTTTTCGGCACCTTCCCCGGCGATGGGCGCATAGACGTGGACTTCGTGGTCGAGGTCGGCCGTGCCTCCCGCCAGGATGGCCTCGATGGCGGCATGGGAGACATAGCCCATCGCGCCCTGCTGGCCCCGACTGGGGTAGATGCGGAAACCGCCCGTCACGAACCAGAGGTTGCCCTCGTAGTCAAAGACGACGGAAAGGAGCTTCTGGTCCAGCGTTCTGCCCAGCACCTTTTCGGCTGCGGCCTTGATGTCGATGTCCAGCACCTTTTCGAACACCGGCAGCGGGGTGCCGTTCTCGTCGGCGGCGCGGAGCATCAGAACGTGGTTGTGGCTGGTGGGGCAGACGATGAGGTTCCGCCCGTCCACGAACGAATAGGAGCTCTGGATGACATACCCGCCGCCGTCGTGCTTGGTGGGCGAGAAGAAGCCCCGCGTGGTCACCTCTTCCGCATCCAGGTCCCGGATGGCGAGGCCGCCCAGGAACGGGCTGATGGGGTTGTCGAAATTGTCAAAGAAGATGGCCGGAGAGGCATTGGGGTTGACCTTTTCCATCGCTACATTGACTTCCGGGCAGATGCCGATGGGCAGCACGGCATCTGTGGAGTCGGTGTTGTAGCAGTCGTGGTGGATGTTAGATTCGCTGAAGCCCATAAAGGGGTTGGCATCCACGACCTTGGCGGTCAGAGGCTTGGGCGGAAGGGCGTTCTCCGCCTTGCTGCCCAGCAGCCCGGTCAACAGGCTGTTGGTCTCCTCCGCATGGGCGGCCGGTGCAAGGCCGCAGGCCAGCAGGGTGAATGCAGATGCGCTGAGAAAGCTGCGTCGTGTCATTTTCATCGTGTCGATCCTCCAATTTTCCATTGATGCGTTGTCGATTCGTTATAAATTCAGGAGCACATTGGCTCGGAAAACGTTGTTCTTCGTTTCTACGGTCAGATCGCCGTTGTACTTGCGGACGGCGGTCTCGATGGAGACCAGCCCGATGCCGATCCCCTCGTGCTTGGTGGAGTGCAGGATGCCACTCTGCTTTTTCAGCACACCGTCGTAACGGTTCTCCACCACGATGCCCAGCATGGCAGGGCTGAGCATTCGGACCATCACCCGGATCTGCCGCTGGTCCGGCGTCAGCTTCCGGCTGGCATCGAGCGCATTTTCCAGCAGGTTGCCCAGGATCATGCACAGGTCGGCTTCCGGCATGGGCAGCAGAACGGGCAGCTCCAGCTTCCATTCGATGGGCACCCCCTTCTGCCGGGCCTCGTGGTCGTAGTGGCCCGCCAGCGCATCCACTGCGGGGTTGGCGCACAGGGTGGGGCGGGCCTCGCTGAGTTCGCTCTCGTACTGGCTGAGGTAGTGTTTCAGCTCGTCCAGCTGCCCGGCCTCAGTCAGGCCGGAGATGACGTGCAGGTGCTGGCGGAAATCATGCCGCAGGCGGCGGGTCTGCTCCATGTATTCCCGCAGCTCCATATAACGGCGGGATTCCACGCCCAGTAGCTGGTTTTCCCGGTCCAGCTGGGTGTTCCGGGTGTACTCCTGCGCCACCCGGTACATCTCGTACAGCAGCAGGAAGATGCCCAGCAGCGAGATGGACACCGCCAGCACCGCAATGATCATGATCCGGTTGAGCAGGACAACCGATGGGTCCAGCGGGACGCAGAAGATGAGGAAGGCCGCATAGATGGCCGGCAGCGGCCACGCCGACTGCCAGAACGCTTCGCCGTGATATTCCTGCAAGAGCCATGCGCTCCACCGGACGGCTGTGAAATGGAAGAGGACGCTCAGCACCGCCGAGAGCCCCAGCGCCAGCAGCGCCGTAGAGACCAGATTGGCCTCCTGCTGGTTGCCGGTCTCGGCGCGGGCGTTCAGCACCACAGCCATCAGCGAACAGACCGCCAGCATGACAGCGGAGATCGAGAACAGGAAGGCCGTCTGGCCGACGGTCACTCCCTCCGTCCGCCATCGCAGCAGCCGGAACGAGACGATGAGGATGGGGAGCAGGAAAACGTTGCTGGGCAGTTCAAAGATCGTGCACAGCGCTGCACACCCAAGGCACAGCGCCGTGAGGGCACCGCCCGCGATCCAGTAGGTCGTTTTGGGGGCCTTCAGGTGATCCCGCAGCGGGGCCAGGCAGAGATAGGCCCCCGGATACAACAATGCAAATTCGAGAAAGTAGCGTCCGAACAACACAGCATCCACGGCGTTTTTCTCCTCTCAGAACTCCCGCTGCATGTGGCGGAATTGATATTGTGTGAATTGCGCAAACAGGCTGTTTTTATCCTTCAGGCGGACGGGCAGCCGGGCACCGTCCAGCATCTCGATGCAGTCGCCCTCGAACCGCAGCACCTTATCCATGTTCAGCAGCAGGCCCCGGTTGCAGACAAGAAAGTTCTCCTGCGTCTTCAGCTGCTGCTCCACCTGCGCAAAGGTGGCAGCGGCCCGGCATTCGCCGTCGTCGGTCACGATCCGGACGAAGTGGTTCTGGGATTCCGCATACAGGATCTTATTCAGCGGCAGCTGCACGGTCTGGCGGGCGATACGCACCTCCAGCTCCGGCTCCTGGCGGCAGAGCACCCGCCGCAGTTCGGCGGTCAGCTGCCGGATCTTTTCCTCTTTATACGGCTTGAGCAGATAATCGAACGGATGCACCGGAAAGGCTTCCCACACGTATTCCGGCGACGAGGTCACAAAGACGATGAGGAGATGCGGGTCTTTTTCCCGCAGCTGCCGGGCCGTCGCGATGCCGTTCGTGCCCTCCATGCAGATATCCAGGAACACCACAGCATACGGCCCGGCGGCGGCTCTGTGCAAAAATGCGTCGCCGCTCTCGTACAGGTCACAGACGACAGGATTTCCCCACGCCTGCCGCAGCAGCCGCTCCAGCTGCTGGGCTTCAAACTTCTGGTCTTCAACGATCGCGATCCGCAGCTCCATCGCTACGCTCCCCCCTTGCAACTTGATTGTACCACATTTTCCCGCCCCCTGCACCTGCCTTTCACGCGCGAAACACCCCCTTTCACGCAGAATTGCCCCATCTGCGCCGCCAAAGCGTGTCGGAAAACATCGAATCCGTCTGGTCTGCCCGCTTCCCGCCGCCTTCTCCATAATCTGTATTTTTCGTTCCTTTTTTCACATTTTTTCAAAAAAGGATTGACAGCACGAAACCGGCATGATAAGATAACATTCGATTTTGAGAGACAAAGCATGTCGGAGTCTTTTCAAAGCAATTTACCTGGGACCGCCCATCGGGGCTAAGGCCATACGGACAGCCGGGTCCACTGCCGACCGGCGGCGCAAGCTGCCATTATTGATTGAGTTGAAAGCTCGAATTTTATAAGTTGGTTCCTTTACAGCCATGAAATTGCGCAGAACGTGCGCAGACTTGTGAAACGGTCAATAAGAGTAGTAAAAGTGTAATTGCTATATAGACTCTCGTCATCCCGTCTTTTTGAACCATGCGGTGGATTTTCCCCAGTGTCATCGGGGGGCTTTGTCTGCATGTTCGGAACGCTTTTTCAAGCGCAGGTCTGCACCATTGTGGTGGGCCTGCGCTTTTTTTGCTGCGCCGGAACCAGGGACGGAGGAGAAAAGATGAGTGAGAACCGTACACGGTTCCGGTTGGATCAGCGCCGTGCGCCCATTTACGAGGCGCTGGAGCAGTTCCGGCAGATGCGTGTGGTACCTTTTGATGTGCCCGGCCACAAGCGGGGCCGCGGCAACCCGGAGCTGACGGCCTTTCTGGGCCAGCAGTGCGTGGGTGTGGACGTGAACAGCATGAAGCCGCTGGATAATCTCTGCCACCCGGTATCGGTCATCCGGGAGGCCGAGGAGCTGGCCGCCGATGCCTTTGGCGCGGCCCATGCCTTTTTAATGGTGGGCGGCACCACCAGCTCTGTGCAGAGCATGGTGCTGACAGCCTGCAAGCGGGGCGATGAGATCATCCTGCCCCGCAACGTGCACCGCAGCGTGCTGAACGCGCTGGTGCTCTGCGGCGCTGTGCCCGTTTACGTGAACCCGGAGGTGGACAAGCGCCTGGGCATCTCGCTGGGCATGAAGCGGGAGCAGGTGGCCAAGGCCATCAAGGAGCACCCCAACGCCGTGGCCGTTCTGGTGAACAACCCCACCTACTACGGCATCTGTTCCGACCTGCGCGCCATCGTGAAGATGGCCCACGAGGCCGGGATGCTCTGCCTGGCCGACGAGGCCCACGGCACTCACTTTTACTTTGGCAACGGCCTGCCCGTTTCCGCTATGGCAGCGGGGGCCGATATGGCCTCGGTCTCCATGCACAAGAGCGGCGGCAGCCTGACCCAGAGCAGTCTGCTGCTCATCGGGCCCAATGTGCATCAGGGCTATGTGCGGCAGATCATCAACCTGACCCAGACCACCTCCGGCAGCTATCTGCTCATGTCCAGTCTGGACATCTCCCGCCGCAACCTTGCCCTGCGGGGGCGGCAGGTGTTCCATCAGGTGGCCGACATGGCCGAGTACACGGGCAATGAGAGCGCCTACGCCTCCTACCCCTGCACGTTCGACGGTAAGGACACCTTCTCGTTCTACCTGATCTACTATGTGTCGTCGGGATACTTCAGCCAGGGCACCGAAAAACTCGTCTTCGAAAGCGAACCCGACACGACGCCGATCGTGGACATCGAGTTCCAGGGCATCGAGACCACGGCCACAGGGTTCCGCGCCCCGAAGCTCTACTTCTCGCCCAACAGCTACACCAAGTTCTACAAGGCTTCGGTCGTGGAGGGCGACATCACGGCTGACACGCAGCGTCAGGACGAGATCCGCCAGCAGCTCATCGACGACAAGCTGGAGGGCGTCGTCCCCACCGTGACGCTGTACAGCGAAGACGCATCGGTATGGAACGTCCCCAAGGGAAACTACACCGCCGTCGCGCTGGCCTACGACTCGATCGACAACCCGTGCAAGCTCTACTCGCAGCGCTTCACGTGCGACCCGGAGAAAGAATACGGAATCAAGGTCAACGAATTCAAGTTCTACGCACCGACCGACAACCTGAATTACTCGCCCTACAACACGCTCATCTGGGAGATGCAGACAAGCAACGTGGCCACGATGAAATACCTCTGCGTCAAGACCGACATCGCCGATTACCTGTGCGAGGCACTCGGGATGACCCTCGAAGAACTCACTGCTGACCGCGGGTACGACATCGCCGAGGAGATGATCGCCGAGCTCAACTCGGAAGAAGGACGCGCCACGGCGTTCAACACGCTCGACCAGGGCAGCACGTATGTTCTCGCCCTGCTGATGACCAACTCGTTCGGCGATACGGCGTTCGTATCGAAGACCGGCTC
>OHUB01001198.1_pt1 | contig 10524 bp, 7 predicted proteins | sample 1579091 | NCBI WGS metagenome assembly OHUB01 (sample SAMEA3879566, study PRJEB24766) | human gut metagenome | biome: human-associated habitat; feature: feces | place: USA | collected 1985/1987
GCATCCCCTCTGACAAACCGATGCTCTTCTGTATATATATTTGCATTTCTGATTCTCATGACCTATCAGCTTCCCCTTTCTTATTCAGAAAGCTTACTAAGCGCTGCTTCGTCTGCCACCAGTGTCACATCATTATGAAGCTGTAATACCGATGCCGGCACCTGCGGTGTAATGGGGCCGAAGAAAGCTTTCTGTACGATCTCCGCCTTGTCTTCGCCGCTGGCTACGATCAATATTTTCTTCGCCTGCATAATGGTCTTGATCCCCATGGTGTATGCCTGCTTCGGGACATCCTCCGCCGATGCGAAGAATCTCTTGTTGGCTTCGATCGTAGACTCTGTCAGGTTCACACAATGTACCTGCTTGTCAAAACTCTCTCCCGGTTCGTTGAAGCCGATGTGCCCGTTATGTCCAATTCCCAAAAGCTGCAGGTCCACGCCGCCCAGTGACTGGATCAGTTCCGTATATCTACGGCATTCTTTCTCCGAATCCGGTTCCATTCCGTTTGGCAGATGTGTATTTTCCACCGGGATATTCACATGGTCAAACAGATTCTGGTGCATAAAATAATAATAACTCTGCTCGTTTTCCCGGCTCAGACCTTTATATTCATCCAGGTTCACCGTCATAACCTCAGAAAAGTCCAGATCTCCCTTGCGGAACCATTCCACCAGCTGTTTATACAGGCCGATGGGAGTGGATCCCGTAGCCAGTCCGAGAACACAGTTTGGTTTCATAATAACCTGTGCCGATACGATATTTGCAGCCTTTCTGCTCATATCTGCATAATCTTTTGCTTTGTATATTCTCATGAATCTCTCACTCCATTTCGCATATTTTACTACGGACATTCAGCACCATGGACGGTGCCACACTGAGTTCATCAATTCCCATCTGTACAAATCGTGTGGTCAGTGTCGTATCCGCTCCCAGCTCTCCGCAGATGCCGACCCATTTTCCATGCTTATGCGCTCCGTCAACAGTCATCTGTATCATACGCAGGACTGCCTCATGATGTGGATTATAGAATCTGTCCAGTCTGTTGTTCTGCCTGTCGATAGCCAGCGTATACTGTGTCAGATCATTCGTGCCGATACTGAAGAAATCAACATGCTCCGCCAGCTCCTCACTCATCATGACAGCCGCAGGAGTCTCGATCATAATTCCCTGTTCCGGAATTGCGTAAGGAATCTTTTCTTCCTCCAGCTCCTTAGCCACCTCAGCCACGATTTTCTGAATATCCAACACTTCCTCCACGGAAATGATCATCGGATACATAATAGCCAATGTTCCGTATTTTGCCGCCCTGAGAAGTGCTCTCAGCTGCGTCTTAAAGATCTCCGGCTGCTCCAGACAGATCCGGATCGCGCGGTATCCCATGGCAGGATTATCTTCCTTGCCCAGTCCGAGGTAATCTACATTTTTGTCCGCACCGATATCAAGGGTACGGATGATGACCTTTTTCCCTGCCATGCTCTCAAGAACACGCTTATAAGCATGAAACTGCTGTTCCTCTGTAGGGAAATCTGAGTTTTCAAGATAGAGAAACTCGCTTCTGAAAAGACCTATTCCTCCTGCGTCATTGAGAAGCACAGCACCGATGTTGTCAACGCTTCCGATATTTGCATAAATGTTTATCTTTTTACCGTCCTTTGTGACATTCTCCTTGCCTTTGAGGGTCTGCAAAAGACGCTTTTTCTCCTCGTCTGCTTTCTGCTTTGCGGTAAGCTCAGCGGTGGTCTTTTCATCTGGGTCAACGAATATCTCCCCTGTAAAACCGTCAACGATAGCAAAGTCGCCGTCCTTTATTTCAGACAGAAATTTGCTTCCTACGCCTATTACCGCAGGTATGTTCATATTTCTTGCAAGGATAGCTGTATGTGAATTTGACGAGCCATGTGCAGTAACGAAGGCAAGCACCTTGTCTTTATCAAGAGATATAGTTTCGCTTGGTGCAAGATCATCGGCACAAACTATCATCTTGTCGTCACCTGCTGAGCCGTCGCTGACATTGCCTGTGAGGTTTGCGATGATCCTGTTGGAAATATCCTTTACATCTGCGGCTCTTGCCTGCATATAAGGATCGTCCATAGATGCAAACATCTCCGCAAAGTTGTCTGCCGTCACCGCCACTGCATATTCTGCGTTGACTTTCTGGCTGTCGATGATATTCTCTATAGACTCGTTATAATCATCATCTTCAAGCATCATCATGTGTATCTCAAAGATCTGAGCATTTGTTTCGCCCACCTCCCTGAGTGCCTTGTCATAAATGCTCTGGAGCTGTTCTGTGGCTGCCTGCTTAGCTTTGGCAACTCGCTTCTTTTCTCCCTCGCTGTCTTCTGTGTGAATACGTTTTATAGCGGTATCCTGCTTTTTGAATACTGAGATCTTACCCATTGCTACCGCACCGTAAACGCCTTTTCCTGTATACTTAGTCATAAATATCCGCCCCTTTTCTCATAGATCTTATTATTTTTCATGCTTTTTCCAGCCGATGGGACGCTCCTGCGAACACACCGCAGAAACGTCCCGTCGGCTGGACGGCTTTTACCGCCCAGCTGACAGATAATAATTAAAGTGTTTCCTCAAAAAATGCCTTGAGTGCTTCGGAAGCCTTGTCCTCGTCTGCACCCTCGCAGGTAACAGTAACAGTATCGCCCTGCTTAACGCCAAGACCCATAAGAGCCATAAGCTTTGTGATGTTCACGCTCTTTCCGCCCTTTTCGATAGTGCAAACGCTCTCGAACTCCTTTGCTTTCTTTGCAAGAAGTCCAGCCGGTCTTGCGTGGATACCAACTTCGTCTGTGATAGTGTAGCTAAATGTTTTCATGATGAATACCTCCAAATAATTATTTTATCTTCAAGATCATATCTCCTGCCGAAACGCTGTTTTGTGCAACAGGTTCAACAGACGCATAATCGTCCGTGTTGCCTATTATCAAAGGCGTTGTCACCTTATAGCCTGCGGCTTTTATCTTATCCATATCAAAGCTTATGAGCAGGTCGCCTTTCTTGACCTCCTGACCGTCACTGACATGGGCTTCAAAATACTGTCCGCCAAGCTTTACAGTGTCGATACCGATATGGAGAAGTATCTCCACTCCATCGTCCGATACCATATTTACGGCATGCTTTGTGTCAAAAACGCTGTCTATCTTTCCGTCGCATGGAGCGTAAAGCTTGCCCTCTGACGGCTCAACGGCTGCGCCCTCGCCCAGTATCTTTTGTGAGAACACCTCGTCCTCAACGTCCTCAAGCTTAACGGCAGTGCCGTTCATGTGAGAGTAAAGCGTTATTGTCTTGCCATTAGTTTCTGTGTTTTCTGCACCCTCGGTCTGCGGTTTTTCTTCTATTTTATCAGAAGCTTCCTCAGTGCCGATAATGCTGTCAGGGTCGTCGCTGTATGGCGAGTCGATAAAATCCTCAAGATCTGATTTTATAACTGAGACCTTTGGTCCGTAAATGACCTGAATGCCGTTGCCCTTGTGGATAACGCCTGAAGCACCGCTGGCCTTGAGCATATCGTCCATGACCTTTGAGGCGTCATTTACTGTAACTCTAAGTCTTGTTGCACAGCAATCAACGTCTGAAAGGTTATCTTTACCCCCAAGACCTTTGAGTATCATTGCACTTACAACGTCTGAAGCCCTCTTGTCTGTGCCCTTTGCCTTTGCCGCCTTAGCCTCGTTCACGTCGCTTCTGCCAGGTGTTTTAAGATTCATCTTTGTTATCATAAAGTAGAACACAAAATAGTAAACTACCGCATAGATAAGTCCAACAACAACTATCCATATCCAGTGGGTCTTTGCGTTGCCCTGCAAAATTCCGAAAAGGGTCATGTCTATAAGACCGCCTGAGAACGTCATTCCAACGCCAACGTTAAGAATGTGCATAAGCATATAGGAAAGTCCTGCCAATACGCAGTGAACAGCGTACATAAGAGGAGCAACAAACAGAAATGTGAACTCAAGAGGCTCTGTGATACCTGTTATCATTGAAGTAAGAGCCGCTGACAGAAGCAAGCTTCCTACTACCTTTTTCTTTTCAGGACGAGCAGTTTTGTACATTGCAAATGCTGCAGCAGGAAGACCAAATATCATGAACGGGAATTTTCCTGCCATAAATCTTGTTGCCGATACTGAGAAAACTTCTGTTGACTTTGAAGCAAGCTCTGCAAAGAATATGTTCTGTGCGCCTGCTACCATGTTGCCGTCTATCATCATCGAGCCGCCAAGCTCTGTCTGCCAGAAAGGCATATAGAAAACGTGATGAAGTCCGAATGGGATAAGAGCACGTTCAAGTATTCCGTATATCCAAGTGCCTGCATATCCTGAGTTGAGCACAAGCACGCCAAGCTTTGAGATACCAAGCTGTACGATAGGCCACAGATAGAACATTATGATACCAACGATAAGGTATGTGACAGTTGAAACGATAGGAACAAATCTTGTTCCGCCGAAGAATGAGAGCACCTGCGGAAGTTCTGTTTTATAGAACTTGTTGTGCAGTGCCGCAACGCCAAGTCCTACAAGGATACCGCCGAAAACGCCCATTTGCAGCGTGGTGATACCAAGCACTGACGTTGTGGAGTTTTCTGCCATTGCCTCAACGCCGCCCTTTGCGGTGATAAGTGCGCTGATGGTGGTGTTCATTACGATATAGGCGATAGCACCCGAAAGGGCTGCGACTTCTTTTTCCTTCTTTGCCATTCCGATAGCAACGCCCATTGCAAACAGAAGCGCAAGGTTATCGAAAACGGCGCTTCCCGTTTTGCTCATTATGTCGAGTATAGTGTAAAGCACACCGCCCTCATAGATGAATTTGCCAAGATGATAGGTTTCGATAGTTGTGGCATTGGTGAAAGAACTGCCTATTCCAAGAAGCAGACCCGCCACCGGCAGCAGTGCGATAGGGAGCATGAAAGAGCGTCCCACACGCTGCAATACGCCGAAAATTTTATCCTTCATAATAATAATATCCTCCATGATCAATTTATCTCAGCTGAATTATCATTATGGTACCGTTAATGATAATACCGCAGCGAATACATTATATATAAGCTGTGGCAACAATGCCTATCCGCTTATTTTCTTCAGATGAATCGAAAGAGTTATCATTTCATCTTCCGATATAGTTTTAGCATAATTCTTCAAAATATGATCCTGCATATGCTTTGCGCATTTATACTGCTTTTTGAATTTCTTTTTTATGATATCAGTGAACTCCTCGTCCCTGCTGAGAACATTAGGAAGCTCCTGAGATTTGAAGAGTCTTTTCGCAAGATATTTTAAATGCACAAGAAATCTTTCATATGCAACAGAGTTCTTGTTTATCTTCCCTGCCAGACAAGCGTCCGCTATCTCAGCACAGCTGTTCACCATTTTAGTGATATCCTGTATCTGTTCCATTTTTGTGCCGAGCCTTGCGTTTATGATGTGCATTGCGATAAAGCCCGCTTCATCACCCCTCAGCTCCACGCCAAGCCTTTGATATATCTCCGCCACACAATATCTTCCAAGAGCAAGCTCTTTCGGGAAGCAGTCGCTTATGGCGTCCATAAGCGGGTTTTCAAATTCAAGTCCCTGCTTTTTTCTTTCAATGGCAAATGAGATGTGGTCTGAAAGTGTTATTATGAGCGACTCGTTTAGCTGTCCGTCGATATGTGAAGAAATATAATCCACAAGATCTGCCGTAAGCTTTATATGCTCATATGGTATCTCGGTCAGGCACTCGATAAGTCTTTTTCTAAGCTCTGAGTCTGTGACAAGATACATTTTCTGAATCTTATCCTTATCAGGCTCATCGCCGTATTTCTTTCCGAAGCCTATTCCCTTGCCTGAGATTATCTGCTCTTTTCCTTTATCGTCTATGACGCTTACGGTGTTATTATTTATCACCTTGATTATTTTCATTAAAAATCCCCCTATAAAATAAAAAAACCAACCTTAATACGAACTCACACAATATGTCCGTACAAAGTTGGTCATGCCCAGTCTATAAATGAAAGGTAACACTCCAATAAAAGATGTTATGTATCAATTTCACTATAATTATATTAACATACCTACATTTATTTGTCAACAGCATACATAAAATTTGTTTTTCAAATCTGTTTTTTTAACAAATAAACTCATTTTGTTTTGTATAAAACCTACAATTATCAGCCTGAAAAGTACAAAAAGCCGTGGAAACACTACTGTTCCCACGGCTTTCGGTATGTTAAGAGAGTATCTGTATAGCTTTATTACTTTGTCATAAGCTCGCAAACAAGGTTTGCAAACTCAACAGGGTTGTCGATAGACATGCCCTCGATAAGCAATGCCTGATCGTAAAGAAGCTTTGCATAGTCTTTCAGCTTGTCCTTATCGTTAGCATAGAGGTCTTTCAGCTTTTCAAAGATAGGGTGGTTTGGATTTATCTCCAGTGCCTTTTCAGCCTTTACCTTATTGCCGTCATTCTGAGGCATAGCGTTGAGGACCTTCTCCATTTCGATAGTTATGCTGCCGTCTGATGAAAGACAAACAGGGTGAGTTTTAAGCTTCTTTGAAAGACGAACAGTCTTTACCTTGTCAGCGATAGCTTCCTGCATGAAAGCGAACATATCCTTGTTCTCTTCGTCAAGCTTTTTAGCCTCTTCCTTTTCTTCCTCTGTGTCAAGGTCGAGATCAGCGTCGCTTATGGACTTGAAAGGCTTGCCGTCATAGTTTATCATCACCTTGATAGCGAACTCGTCAACGTCCTGTGTAAAGTAAAGAACTTCATAGCCCTTATCCTTGATCTTTTCAAGCTGAGGGAGCATTTCGATCCTTTCCTTTGTTTCGCCGCAGGCATAATAGATCTCTTTCTGATCTTCTTTCATTCTTGAAACATACTCTTTGAGTGTAACGTTCTTGCCGTCAAATGAGGACGGGAACATAAGGAGATCTTTCAGAGTTTCGTTTGCAGCGCCGTATGACTGATAAATGCCAAACTTAAACTGAAGCCCGAATACGCTGTAGAACTTCTCATACTTCTCACGGTCGTTTTTCAGAAGCTTTGCAAGCTCGTTCTTTATGGACTTTTCAAGGTTCTTTGCGATTATCTTGAGCTGTCTGTCCTGCTGTAAAAGCTCACGGGAGATGTTCAGTGAGAGATCCTCAGAGTCAACAACACCCTTTACAAAGCTGAACCAGTCAGGAAGCAGATCTGCACACTTTTCCATTATCATTACACCGCTTGAATAAAGCTGGAGTCCCTTTTCATAGTCCTTTGAGTAATAGTCAAAAGGTGCACGGGCAGGTATATAAAGCAGTGCATCATATGTTGCAACGCCCTCGTTCTTTGAATGGATATGTGCAACAGGTGGCTCATAGTCGCCGAACTTCTCCATATAGAAGTTGTTGTAATCCTCGTCCTTAAGCTCGCTCTTGTTCTTCTTCCAGATAGGGGTCATGCTGTTAAGGGTTTCGATAGCCTTATGTACCTCTGGCTCTTTACCCTCCTCATTATAATGAGTATGCTCGACTTCCATTCTGATAGGGAATCTGATGTAGTCAGAATATTTCTTTACAAGTGACTGTATCTGATACTGATCAAGATATGTTGAATACTTCTCGTCATCAGTATCGTCCTTGAGTTTAAGTGTGATAGTTGTACCGACGCCGTCAGGCTTGTCACACTCTTCTATTGTGTAGCCCTCAACACCGTCAGATGTCCACTTATAAGCCTGTTCGCTGCCAAAAGCCTTTGTTACAACGGTAACTTCCTTTGCTACCATAAAAGTAGAATAGAAACCTACACCGAACTGACCGATGATATCAACATCGTCCCCAAGGTCATTGTCTTTCTTAAAAGCGAACGAGCCTGAGTTTGCGATAGTACCAAGGTTGTTTTCAAGATCCTCCTCAGTCATACCGATGCCGTTATCAGAAACTGTAAGCGTTCTGTTTTCCTTGTCGATAGCGATATTGATAGCGAAGTCGCTCTTTTTCATTCCCACAGAAGTGTCTGTCAGGGACTTGAAATACAGCTTATCAATAGCGTCGCTTGCATTTGAGATTATCTCTCTGAGAAAAATCTCCTTATGAGTGTAGATCGAATTGATCATCATATCAAGCAGTCTTTTGGATTCTGCCTTAAATTCTTTTGTCTGCATAAAATCTCGACCTTTCCTTAATAATATTTTACTTTCTTTGAATACTGTTCCATATAATTAGCACTCTATCTGTTTGAGTGCTAATTATATTATACAACAAGGTTGATAAAATGCAATAGTTATCACAAAATTTCTCTTATTTATTTACAATTTCATAACATTTCATCACATACCTGACAAAATACCATTTGCAAAAGCACCATGTTGTGTGTTATAATATATAGATAAGACCGAACAAGGGAGGAATAATATTTGACTACCAAAAAGTCCGTTTCCATGCTGACCCCTGAAAAACAGCAGGAAAAGAAACTTCTTACTATAGATTGCGTGAAAATTTCACTTCTGCTCATTTTATACAACCTGCTAAACAGGATATTCGCAGTGTTATTCTTTTACGTTGCATACACTTACCACTCAGGAAAATTCACTCTTAGCTACTCGGCAGTTCTCAGCTATCTGAAAAAGCAGACCGCTTTTATAAGCTCAACTACTTTTTCCATGACGGCAAATTTGTTTATCACTCTTATGAGCGTGCTTGTTTTTGGAATAGTTTTTGCTATACTTTTCCGAAAACGAGAATCAAGCTTCATAAAACCGAAAAAAGGCACGGCAGTAAAAGGGCTAAAATGGTTTTCAGCCTGCTTTGTGATAAACATTCTGCTGTCACAGCTCATATCTATCCTCACGGGTATACTTGGTCAAAACGGAGTGACAGTTCCCACAAGCGATTTTTCCATTCATCAGCCCTCTGCCCTTGCAGTAATAGTGCAGTTCTCATACGTTGTGATAATAGCCCCTATCGTGGAGGAATTTATCTACCGTGGAGCGATTCTCACGGCTCTAAGCCCATACGGAAGGGGTGCGGCGGTGCTTTTCTCGGCACTTGCATTCGGACTTATGCACGGAAATATCCCTCAGGCGGCTTCGGCATTCGGCACGGGACTTGTTTACGCTATTATCGCCGCAAAGTGCGGCTCGATACTGCCAACAGTTATAATACACTGTCTAAACAATCTGCTTGCAAACTTCTCGTCCATATCTGATGCAATAGGGCTTGAACACTATGAAACCTTCATGAGCGTTGCTGAGATAGTCATAGGTCTGGTAGGCTTTATGGTTCTTTTCACAAGCCTTAAAAAGCTTATCATTGATGACAGCGAAAACGTGCTTACACCGAAAGAATGTCGCAGATACGTCTTTACAAACCCTGCCACTATAGTATATATGCTCTGCCTTATCATACCGATAATAAAGAGTCTTGTCCAGGCAAACAGCTAAAAATCACAAAAAAACGGGTGACTGCCAATAACAAATTGACAGCCACCCGATATTTTTTTATCCAAAAAGCCTATTAATAAGCCTTGCCCCAAAGCACCATATGCTTCGCAGGCTTTCCACAGCATACGCAGGTATCTGCTATCTCTTCCTGCTCGAACGGGATACATCTTGAACCTACTCCTGTGAGTTCCTTTACCTTATCCTCGCAAGCTTCGTCGCCGCACCACATTGCCTTAACAAAGCCGTCGCCCTTTTCCTCAAGAGCCTTTGTTATCTCTTCAAGTGTCTTGCAAACATAGGTACGTCTTTCTCTGTTTTCAAGTGCCTTCGCATAAAGACCATCATGAACAGCCTGAAGTCTTTCATTTACTGTTTCAACAAGCTCACCAAGCTTGCAGAATACCTTTTCTCTGTTGTGTCTTGTAACAAGCACACACTGATCGTTCTCAATATCCTTTGGACCAATTTCAAGTCTTACAGGAACGCCCTTCATCTCATACTGTGCAAACTTCCAGCCAGGTGACTGCTCTGAATCGTCAAGCTTAACTCTTATGCCTGCATTTTTAAGTGTGTTGTAAAGCTCGTTAGCCTTGTCAAGAACGCCCTCTTTGTGCTGTGCTATAGGTACGATAACTACCTGAACAGGTGCAACAGCAGGTGGCAGAACAAGTCCGTTATCGTCGCCGTGTGTCATTATAACTGCACCGATAAGCCTTGTCGTAACGCCCCATGATGTCTGGAATGGGTGTGCAAGCTTATTATCTCTTCCAGTATAAGTGATATCGAAAGCCTTTGCAAAGCCATCGCCAAAGTAATGCGAAGTGCCTGCCTGCAAAGCCTTGCCGTCGTGCATAAGAGCCTCGATAGCGTATGTTGCTTCTGCACCTGCGAACTTGTCGCTCTCTGTCTTTCTGCCCTTTACGACCGGCATAGCAAGCTGCTGCTCGCAGAAATCAGCGTATACGTTGAGCATTCTCTCTGTCTCCTCGATAGCCTCCTCAGGTGTCTCGTGGATAGTATGACCCTCCTGCCACAGGAACTCTCTTGAACGAAGAAATGGTCTTGTTGTTTTTTCCCAACGTACAACAGATACCCACTGATTATATAAT
>OHUB01001217.1_pt1 | contig 10386 bp, 7 predicted proteins | sample 1579091 | NCBI WGS metagenome assembly OHUB01 (sample SAMEA3879566, study PRJEB24766) | human gut metagenome | biome: human-associated habitat; feature: feces | place: USA | collected 1985/1987
GAATTTTATTTCACAGATGTGGCATGGCCGGATTTTAATAAAGCAGAGCTGATTAAGGCTATTGAGAAATATAATCAGAGAGACAGAAGATACGGCGGAGTTAAGGAGGAGTAAAGAATGTTTAAGACAAGACTCTTAAGCGGAATCCTGCTTGTGATTATTGCGCTTGCTACTATCATCAGCGGTGATTATGTGCTGTTTTTCACACTTCTTGCGGTTTCTCTCATTGGAATGAGAGAATTGTACAGAGCAATGAAGGTGCAGGATGAGAAGATAAATCTGCTGGCAGCAGCAGGCTATTTAGGCGCAGTATTATATTATCTGGCAGTACTGCTTGATTTTGAGAGGTATGGAGTGCTGGCAATCATTTTCGGACTTGTGCTGCTCATGTTTGTATACGTGTTCACTTATCCAACCTATGAGGCAGGGCAGGTAATGCCTGCACTGTTTGGTATTGTGTATGTGGCAGTTATGTTGTCGTTTATTTATCTTACCAGAGAGCTTCCCGGTGGAAAGTTCCACGTATGGCTGATCTTTCTGTGCTCATGGGGATGTGATACCTGCGCATATTGTGTGGGAATGCTGATCGGTAAACATAAAATGGCACCTGTCCTCAGCCCTAAGAAATCTGTGGAGGGAGCTGTGGGTGGTGTGGCAGGAGCTGCACTTCTTGGTGTGATCTATGCAGCAGCCACTCAGGGACCGATGCTGGAATATGCTGTGATCTGTGCAATCGGAGCGCTGATCTCCATGGTAGGCGATCTGGCTGCATCTGCGATCAAGAGAAATCAGGGGATTAAAGATTATGGAAAATTAATTCCGGGACATGGAGGAATCCTTGACAGATTCGACAGTGTGATCTTCACAGCACCGGTTATTTATTTCCTTTCTCTTGTGATGATTGAGATCTAGAGCGTGTCTGAAAAATCATTCCCGCAATCTGCACGCCCCACTTTGCGGGATATTTCACCCGAATTCAGTTGCCGTAGCCCGCTACGGCGCCCTCATCCGGGCAAAATATCCCACAAATTGTGACGCACATCTTGCAGAAAGCCTTTTTCAGACGCGCTCTAACGGAGCATATATTCTTCTGATATACATGTTTACAGTATTTTCTGATATGAGAACTGTCAGGTCAGAAGTAATTTTATAAAATTGTTGTATAAGTATTGAAATGAGGTACAATATGAAAAAAGTAGCAGTCTTAGGTTCTACAGGTTCGATCGGAACACAGACACTGGATGTGGTACGTGCAAATGATGACCTGGAAGTAGTTGGTCTTGCAGCAGGCAGCAATGTAGAAATGCTGGAGAAGCAGATACGTGAATTTCATCCCAGACTTGTTGCAGTCTGGAAAGAAGAGGCAGCCAGAGATCTGGCAGTACGTGTGCAGGATCTGGATGTAAAAATCGTAAGCCAGATGGGTGGTCTTATCGAACTTGCCAGAATGGAGGAATCAGACATTCTGGTGACCGCTATCGTAGGAATGATAGGAATCAGACCAACTATGGAAGCAATCCTTGCAGGTAAGGATATTGCTCTGGCAAATAAGGAAACACTGGTAACAGCCGGACATTTGATCATGCCGCTGGCAAAGCAGTTCGGTGTGCAGATCCTGCCTGTAGACAGCGAGCACAGTGCTATTTTCCAGGCACTTCATGGAGAGAAAAGAGAGCAGATACATAAACTGCTCATCACTGCATCCGGCGGTCCTTTCCGCGGAAAGAAAACAGCAGATCTGGAGAAGGTGACTCTGGAGGATACGCTGAAGCATCCGAACTGGGTAATGGGACAGAAGATTACAGTAGATTCTGCAACTCTGGTAAATAAAGGTCTGGAAGTTATGGAAGCCAGATGGCTTTTTGATGTAGATCTGGATCATATTCAGGTTGTGGTTCAGCCGCAGAGTATTATCCACTCTATGGTGGAATTCGAGGACGGTGCAGTGATGGCACAGCTTGGAACACCGGATATGAGACTTCCGATACAGTATGCATTATGCTACCCGGACAGAAGATTTTTAAAAGGCGACAGACTGGATTTTCATATGTTGAAGCAGATCACCTTTGAGGAGCCGGACAGGAAAACTTTTAAAGGTCTTCCAATGGCGGTGGAAGCGGCAAGGGCAGGCGGCAGTATGCCAACCGTTTTTAATGCTGCAAATGAGCTGGCAGTCCGCAAATTCCTTCAGAAAAAAATCAGCTTTCTGGATATTTACGAGATTATCGGGCAGTCTATGAGCAGACATACAGCAGTAAAGGATCCGGACCTGGATCAGATTCTGGAGATTGAGAAAGAAACTTATCGTTGGATTGAAAGCAGGTGGTAGATTGAAAATTATTATTGCAATTGTCATATTCAGTGCAATCATTCTCTTTCATGAGCTGGGACATTTTCTTTTTGCAAAGCTGAATAAGATCGTGGTCACAGAATTCTCTTTGGGAATGGGACCAAGACTTTACAGTTTTGAGAAAGGAGATACCAGATATTCACTGAAACTTCTTCCTATCGGTGGCTCCTGTGCCATGCTGGGGGAGGATACGGACATAGAGAATGAACCGGGAACTTTTAACAGTGCGTCTGTGTGGGCCAGGATTTCTGTAGTTGCCGCAGGACCGGTATTTAACTTTATCATGGCATTTGTATTGTCTGTGATCATTGTAGGTGCTGTAGGATATGAACCATCCAGAGTTCTTTCCGTAAAGGAAGGTTCTGCGGCTGAGGCGGCAGGACTGAAAGAGGGAGATATTATTACCGGTTATCAGGGATATCACATTGATCTGGGAAAAGATCTCTATGTATATTCCTATCTGAACCAGCTGAAAGAGGGAGATACCATTAACCTGACTGTTAAGCGTGATGGAAAGAAGATGGACATTTCCTATAAGTCGGATACAAATGTGAGATACCTTCTGGGCTGCAATTTCAACGGGGATGATACTTCTGCCATGACAGTGGAATCTGTAATGGATGGAATGCCGTTGCAGGAAGCAGGGATTCAGCAGGGAGATGTGATCACATCCATTAATGGAGTGAAGATTACAAATGCAGCAGATTACCAGAAATATATTCAGGAGAATCCGCTGACAGAAAAGTCTGTAAAGATTACCTATTCCAGGGACGGACAGGAATATGATATTACGGTTACACCAAAAGAATACCGTACGGCAGAATCAGGATTTACCTACAATATGTATTCTGAAAAAGCAAAAGGGCTGAATGTAGTCAAATATGGTGCCGTAGAAGTAAAATATATGGTACGTACAACGATTCTCAGCCTGAAAGAGCTGGTCAGCGGAAAGCTTGGAATGAAAGATCTGAGTGGTCCGGTCGGAATTGTGGATGCAATCGGAACTACGTATGAGGAAAGCAAAAGCGAAGGAACCATGATCCTGTGGATGAATATGCTTAATCTGGCAGTTCTGCTCTCTGCAAACCTTGGAGTTATGAACCTCCTTCCGTTTCCGGCACTGGACGGTGGACGGCTGGTATTCCTTGTCATAGAGGCAATCCGCAGAAAACCGATTAACAGACAGGTGGAGGGCGGCATCCATTTCGCAGGGCTGATGCTGTTGATGGCGCTGATGGTATTTGTTATGTATAATGATATTGTTAAGCTGATCTGATCATCTGGCATACCAGTGTGGGTTTGAAAAAATCTCCCATAAAATGTGACGCATATCTTGCGTAAAGCATTTTTTAAACACACTTTAGAACCAATGTAATGTATATGATTAAAAAGACAGATATCTTGAAAGAAAATAGAGAGTCTGTCTTTTTTTGACGAAAATTTGACGATTTATCTGGATTTTCACAGTTCGATTTGATATATTAAAATTGTCCTGAAGGTTTAAGCGACAGATATATGTATTACACAAATCTGTTACAGAGGATTAACAGTGAAAGTATTTTGACCGCAGTTTCGGGAAAGTGTGTGTATAATGTAACCCAACAAAAGACAAACAGAAAAATGTGGGGTGAAAGGAGATGTTTATGAGAAAGAAAAATGAAATCACTGAGTATGTAGCTGCTGCTCTTATATTTGTGTGTGCGGTAGCAGTAAGTCTGGGCATATTTCTGGTATGCACGCAGAATTCTATTGAGCGTAACTCGCAGAAAGTAATTAAGACGAATGTTTCCAGACAGAGTGAACATATTAAAGCAATTTTGGATATTCATTATGGATATCTGAGGGGTATAGCAAAAGAGATTGGAAAATCCGAAGAACTTGTGTCGGATGAAAATATGGAAATGTTAATATCACTTGAAGAGGAAACTGCTTTAGAGCGTACAGCACTGATTGAAGCAGATGGTACGGCTCATTATGATAACGGAGCAGAGAAGAATGTATCTTCGAGGAGATATTTTAAGGAAGGAATGGAGGGAAAAGAAACACTAAGCGATCCACTGGAGAGCAGCGTAGATAAAGAAACCCGTGTAATTCTGGGCGTACCGGTCTGGAAAAACGGAAAAGTGATAGGAGTTCTGGGTGGTTCTTATAACGTAACTGCATTAAGCCGTATGCTGTTTAACGATTTCTTTGAAGATGTAGGATATACACTGATTACTACCAGTGATGGTGAGATTATTGCGTATGATGGTGATTTTGCCTATCATGAGATTGAATATGGCGATAACTTCTTTGAATTTTATGATGATCAGACACTTATTTTTGATTCGTCCCTGACAGAAGTGAAAAAAGATTTTACAGTGGGTGCCGATGGACTGATGAAAATAAGAATTGGAAATGATTATAATTCAGACCGTTATCTAGCCTATACAGATATGGGATTGAATGACTGGATGATTTGTTATGTTATCCCTGTTTCTGAAGCGCAGAAATCTTATAACTTTGTACGAAAATATGAACTGATTTTTACAATCGGGTTTTGTGTTATGGTAAGCATGTTGTTCCTTTGGGGATTTGTTAAGAACAGATCAAAGGATAAACAGCTTATTCAGGCAGCCGAGACAGATGCACTGACCAGCGCGTACAATAAGAGAAGTACAGAAGAACGGATCCATAATGTTCTGCAGGAACACCCGCAGGAACCGGGAACTTTTGTGATCATGGATGTGGATCATTTTAAGGAAGTAAATGATATATATGGACACATTACAGGGGACAAAGTCCTGCACAAATTTGGTGAAGTGCTTCATGAGCATTTTCGTGAAGGAGACATTGTCGGCAGGATCGGTGGTGATGAATTTGTAGTATTTATGAGAAAAACGGACAGCAGAGAAGTGGCTGTTTCCAGAATCGAAAGTCTGATAAAAAAGGTTGAAGAATTATCGTTTACGGAAATGAATGGAAAGAATATTACCATTAGTGCCGGAATGGCATTTGCTCCGGAACATGGAACAGGATATCTTGATCTGTATAAAAATGCAGATACTGCACTATATAAGACAAAACAGAATGGCAGAGATGGGTATAATATTTACGAAGAAGAAAAAAGATAAAGATAAAGGAGAGAGAAAAAGGTTATGCCTATTGGAATAATTATCAATGCATTATCCATAGTTATCGGCGGAATCCTGGGGGCTCTTGTGGGGCACAAATTAAGTCCGAAATTCAAAGAGGATATTACCCTTGTATTCGGGGTATGTTCTATGGGAATGGGAATCAGCACCATCGGTCTGATGGAAAATATGCCGGCGGTTATTTTTTCTGTTGTGATCGGTACGGGAATCGGACTTGCGATTCATCTTGGAGAAAGGATTAATGCCGGTGCCGGTGTTATGCAGCGTGTGATCGGCAAATTTATCAAGAATTCAAATTCAGAGCTTTCTGAGGATGAGTTTATGAATACACTGGTGACGATCATCGTATTATTCTGTGCAAGCGGAACAGGAATCTATGGCTCTATCGTATCCGGAATGAGCGGGGATCATTCAGTGCTGATCTCCAAATCTATTCTGGATTTATTTACAGCAGCTATTTTTGCCTGCAGCCTGGGAATGGTAGTGTGTATGATCGCCATTCCGCAGGTGATCATTTTCCTGATCCTGTTCTTTGCAGCAACGGCGATTTTTCCGCTGACTACACCGGGCATGATCAATGACTTTAAAGCCTGTGGCGGGTTTCTGATGCTTGCAACCGGTTTTCGTATGGTGAAGCTGAAGAACTTCCCAACTGCGGACATGATACCGGCGATGGTGCTGATCATGCCTATGTCATGGTTCTGGGTGACTTACGTACTGCCGTTAGTATCATAAGTTAAGCTGGCAGATTTTCATTTCTGAGTTCAGAAACGGAGATCTGCTTCTTTTTAGGTCAATTACAATCAAAGTTATAGATGACTGTAATGGCGCTTATAAAAAACTAACCAATAGTTAGTAGAAAAATCCTTTCTGATATTGTATTGTAAATATATAAAAAACTGAGCAAAGTATCAGGTGTACCAAAAGTATTTCCTGATATTTGTCTGAAACTATAACAGCGTATCAGGGAGGAGGAGATTTTTATGAGTATGAAAGAACGATTTGTAAGAAAAAGCAGAAGCTATCTGGCATTTTTTCTTCTGGCGGCATTTGCGGCACTTTTATTTTTCCCAAGGGTAGCATCGGCTGCTGCCAAGCCAACTGCCAAACAGCTTAAAGTAACCTACAGAGGATTCGAATATGACAATGATACAGCAAAGTTATATCTGAAGCTGAGTCTGAAAAATACTTCGAGTTACACGATTACAAAAGTGAAGATGGGATATGAGATACCTATTATGGAGGATGGAACCATAACCCAGACCTTCAGTGTAACGATTAATCCCGGAAAGACAGTGAATAAGACGGTTTATATTGGAAAAATGACTCAGCAGCCATATAAAGCGCCGAAGGTAAAATGCTTATCGTTCTGGTATAAGTCAGCGACACCTAAGCTAAACCAGCTCAAAGTCAGCTACAAGGGATATGAGTACAATCCGAACACAGGAGAGCTGTATATAACTGCCCGTATGCAGAACACTTCCAGTTATACGATTACAAAGGTAACGATGTATTTTGAGATACCACTGGATGAAACTGCAACACCGACCAAAACCTACAATGTAAATATTCCGGCCGGAAAGACAAAAAATTACAGGTTCAAAATTGGAATGATGACAGATGCTCCGGATGGAAAGGTACTGGTGAAATGTAAGAAATTCTGGTATAAGAAATAACAAATGAAATTGTGATATCAGACAGGCAGCCATTGTGAGATACTCTAAACAGTACCGCAATGGCTGCTGTTTTGTTATGCTTAGGAAATTACGTCGGAATTGTTATAATTAGGTATATTTTAGCATAAATAATTCCTGTCTGAAATAAAAATTGCTGTTATTATTTCTGGCTTAGTCGGGCTCGAAGTGGCAGTAACTCCTGCTTTACGTTACAAATGTTTCATGTTATCATTATCTAAAATCAGGGAAGCTGTTTTTCGGGGAATTTTTTAACCGAATGCGGATTGCGAATATCCGTTTGACATGCAAAATCTGGTAATGAAGGAGGATGAAAAATATGCGGAACAGAAAGAAACTGCCAATTGGAATAGATAGTTTTGAAAAAATAATCCGGCATAATTTTTACTATGTGGATAAAACAGAAATGATAACAGAACTTCTTCATAACTGGGGAGAAGTGAATCTGTTTACACGTCCTCGCCGTTTTGGAAAATCTCTGAATATGAATATGCTGCAGTCATTTCTGGAAATCGGATGTGATAAATCGCTGTTTAATGGACTGAAGGTATCCCGTGAAAAAGAACTGTGTGAAGAATATATGGGAAAGTTTCCGGTAATTTCGCTTACATTGAAGAATGTGGAGGGATTAAATTTTGAGTCAGCCCGGAAATCGCTGAAGAATACTCTGGGAATGGAGGCGTGGAGACTTAGTGCTCTGGCAGAGAGCAGCCGCCTTACAGAGGAAGAAAAAAACTCTTATAAAGCATTGACTGTCGTTGATGATCATGGCGATTTCAAAATGTCTGATGCCACAATGGAGAAGGCGCTGCTTATATTAACTGTATTACTGGAGAAACATTATGGAAAAAAAGCGGTTCTTTTGATTGATGAGTATGATGTGCCATTAGATAAAGCGTTCCAGTATGGATATTATGACGAGATGGTATCTTTGATCAGAAACATGTTTGGAAATGTTTTGAAGACAAATTCGAGCCTGTTTTTTGCAGTACTTACGGGATGCCTGAGAATTGCGAAGGAAAGCATTTTTACAGGATTAAACAATTTTAATGTTTTTTCGATTACGAGTGTACAGTTTGATGAGTTCTTTGGATTTACAGATGATGAGGTCGCAGAAATGCTGAAATATTTTGGGCTTTCTGACTACCATGAAACAATCAGGGAATGGTATGATGGTTATCAGTTTGGAAAGAAAGCAGTGTATTGTCCCTGGGACGTGATCAGTTATTGCAGAAATTTATGTGCAGATCCTGATGCGATACCAGAAGATTTCTGGTCTAATACCAGCAGCAACAGCATTGTGAGTCGTTTTATAGATAAAGCGAATAAACAGACGAGAGATGAAATCGAAAACCTGATTTCGGGAGAAACGGTTATAAAAGAAATAAAACAGGAACTGACATATAATGAACTGGATAAATCCATTGAGAATCTTTGGAGTATACTTTTTACAACAGGGTATTTAACACAACGTGAAAGAATAGACAGCAGAAAGTTACGTCTGGCAATTCCTAACAGAGAAATTAAAGAATTGTTTGAACTTCAGATTAGGGAATGGTTTCAGGAAAAGTCATCTGAGGATGTAAAGAAGCTTGATAAATTATGCATGGCTTTTCCAGATGGAGATGCAGAAACGATAGAAGATTTGTTTAACGACTATTTATGGAATACAATCAGTATTCGGGATACGGCAGTTAAGGGAAGAAAAGAAAATTTTTATCATGGAGTTTTGCTGGGGCTGCTAAGTCATATGGAGAACTGGGCTGTCTGGTCGAATATAGAATTTGGTGAAGGTTATTGTGATATTTTACTGGAAGTTCCGGAGAATCGTGTCGGAGTGGTGATCGAGATGAAATATGCTCAGGAAGACAGAATGGAGGCAGCTTGTACAGAAGCTCTGAAACAGATTGAACAACGTCAGTATGCTGCAAGGTTAAAGAGTGACGGGATGAAGAATATTGTAAATTATGGCATTGCCTGTTATCGGAAACATTGTAAAGTTAAGATTGGGAAAGAAAATTCTTAATCTAAGAAGATATCTTAATAAGAAAACAGCTCTGCTGTTCTGAAATTACGGCTCCTCTCAGTGATTATTATTTGTGATACTGAGGGGAGCTTTTTATATCATAGAAGATTATTCTGCAATGTTTCTGTGATGTAACAGTCTTTTGGACAGGATTCTTTCTTACGTATTCCTTGTTGGAATAATCCATGTAAAAAGAAGAATTGCGAAGGAAATAGGAAACGAACGGGTATAATTTGTGCAAATTGTTGGAAAATTTTTTAAACATATTTTAATATGAACGGAAGAGTCAGGAAAGGAAGAAAGATGAGAAAGAGACTTATCATCGGTATGAGTGGGGCTTCCGGAGCGCCCCTTACAATAGAATTGCTGAAACAACTGCAGCAGTATAAAGAAATAATAGAGACACATCTGATCGTGACAAAAGGTGCGGAAATGACGCTGGAACAGGAGACAGACTGGAGTGTTTCGCAGGTGGAAGCGCTGGCAGATGAAGTGCTCGAGCAGGACAATATCGGTGCAGGCCCGGCGAGCGGGTCGTACCGGACAGAAGGCATGGTGATTGTGCCGTGCAGCATGAAAACAGCGGCAGGAATTGTAAGCGGATACACCGACAATCTGCTGCTGCGTGCGGCGGATGTGACGATCAAGGAGAAACGCCCGCTTGTACTGGCAGCGCGGGAGACACCGATGAGTGAAATTCATCTGCGGAATCTGTACGAACTGTCGAGATTGTCAAATGTATGGATTGTTCCGCCGATGATGACCTTTTATCATAAGCCTGCGACGATTGATGATATGGTGTATCATGTTGCAGCGAAGCTTTTGGAGCCTTTTGGAATCGAAGCAAAGGAGTACCGAAGATGGAATGGATTGTAAGAGAGTGTGTGGATGCCGCGGGATGCCCGCTGGAGATTAGTGCTGCTTTCGTAGGCGCAGATGTTCTTGTTTGTCTTCAGGGGGGAGATCAGCCGCATATTGGATGTGTTGTTCAGACAGAACCCAGGGAGTCTCTCACTGGAAATGGCAGTGTGAGTGCGACTTCTTCAGTCTTGAATTATCCGGGGCATAAGGACGAGGTTATTTGCAGGTATGTGGCAGAGAAGGTTTCCGGGGAATTGAACAGGAGAGTTGTCTGTACGGGAGGATTTCATAAAGATAGGATTACGGCTGAGGAAATCAGGG
>OHUB01001219.1_pt1 | contig 10367 bp, 8 predicted proteins | sample 1579091 | NCBI WGS metagenome assembly OHUB01 (sample SAMEA3879566, study PRJEB24766) | human gut metagenome | biome: human-associated habitat; feature: feces | place: USA | collected 1985/1987
AATTTGTGCCACCATAATGATTGTTCTTATAGTTTCTAATATATAGTAAAAAAATCATTACTACTAGAACAATACAACAGATGGCATACATTGTAGTTGAATTTAAATTATAGAATAAATAACAGATTATTGTACCAACAATAATTAATAATCCTATGATCACTAAAAATGCATCCACATATTTTTTTCACTTCAGACTTATTCAGTTCCTTATTTATTACCAACATGCTATGATCATGACCATCCACTTTTGTCTGTAACACTGAGTTTTGCTCTTTTACATCATCCAATTGAATTATCTGTTGCTTATTCCAATCATTCTACTAATTTCCAAGTTTCCATCATAGCTTCCCACTTTCTGCATTCATATAATATTTTGACTGCATATTGAATAATTTCCAATATACAGAATGTGCCTTCATTAATTCATAATGACTACCCATTTCTTCAATGCTTCCATTCTTAAAAACAATAATGTTATCACAAAACCTTGTCGATGCCATTCTATGTGAAATAAAAATAGCCAACTTATTTTTTGATAATTCATTAAATTGTTCATAAATCTCCGATTCTGATTTTGGATCCAATGCAGCCGTTGGCTCATCCAATATGATTATTGGTGTATCTTTATAGATAGCTCGACTAATCGCAATTTTTTGAGCAACTCCGCCTGAAGGTTCAAAACCATCTGAATCAAAATCCTTGTGTACACGTACATTCAAGCCTTTCTTGTATTTCTTTACAAATGCAGAAATTCCCAAAGAATCAAATATATCCTGAATTCGATTTTCATCACTTTTTCGCGATAAACTCACGTTTTCCTTAAGTGACATTGAAAATAATTGGAAATCCTGGAATACAGTTGAAATGAATTTTACATATTGAACATAATCATACTCTTTAATATCCACCCCATTTAATAATATCATTCCCTCAGTTGGATCATACAATCGACAAATTAATTTAATAAACGTAGTCTTACCCGCACCGTTTTCTCCAACCACTGCAATTTTATCTCCAGCCTTCATGAAACAATTGATATCTTTTAAAGCCCATTTATCGCTACCGCCATATTTAAATCCAACATTTCTAAATTCTAACGATTCAAAATGAGAAGGCATATTACGGTTGACCTTTCCATCATATATATCCATAGGCAAATTCATAAATTTCTCAACAGCTTCAAAATAATAACTATACTGATTTATATCATTCACACTATCGATCACTTCATCCATAGAAGTTGTAAATGTCGAAATCGCATTGATATACAGTGTAAAATTTGCAATGGATATAAATCCTTTTGATACCATAAAAACCATATATACATAAGAAATCATTCTTTGAAAAAAATCCATAAGATGCATAAAGAAATCGGATTTATCCATAATATACATCTGATTTTTATAAAACTTCCAAAGCTTATGTAAACAATCTTTTAAAAAATCCATCAATACATATTGACCTTGATTCATTCGAATTTCCTTGCCATATTTTACATCCGAAAACACATTCATAAAATAAGACAATTCTCTTTCCTTCGGATTTTTCTCCATTTCCAATCTGGCATAGGCTTTTTTAAATCGCATCTGCGCTTTGCTATTTAGATAGGCAAGACATAAAAACACAAGCAACACTGCTTTATTTAATGAAGCTATGATCCAAATCACTGTACCGAAAATCATCACTTTACTAATGATTTCCATCGCTCGATCTAATACAAAACTAAATCCTTGTCCATTCGCATATAAAAATTTTTCCGCATTTTGTTTCAGATTTAAAAACTCTGGATCTTCCAAACACGCATAATCCACTTTAGAAAGTTTTGTATTTAACTCCACCTGAAACTTTTCTAAAATAATACATCGCTTATAGAAGGCCGTATTCTTTAAAAAGTCACTTAAAAACTTCATTAAAAAAATCACAATTGAAAAGATAATGATATATTTAAGTAAATATGAAATTCGATTTTGCCCCATTAGTTCATCCAACAAAATCTTTGGAAAAAACATAATCAATAAAGGTGGGATCGTATTCGTTATTTGATACAAAATCAAACAAACCAAATAGCTTTTTTGTACATTCCACGCATACTTCCAAAGAAATGTTAAGCTTTTAAACATACGTATCACCTTCTTTATAAGAGATTCTAGCATAAATGTAATTTTTTTAATATCGTATTGAATTATTTTTCATTATATTATAAACAGTTTCATTATGTTACATTATATTCCTAATACGTCATATGTGCAAATAGTATATTTAATCATTAGCATTGCATCCACTAAAAAGCAGGCTATAATTCAATTAGGCAAAAGCTAAGAATAACTGCCACGTAAAAGGAACTTGAATTGAACATCAAGTTCCTTTTATATTAAAAAAAGCGGCTGACCAGGCCACTTTACAATGCTTTACTACTCAGTCATCTCCGTCAAGCCATTTGCAAATATAGTAGGCAACTACACTTGCTACAACAGAGACTAATCCGACTGAGGCCACCATTTATCAAAGATTGCACCTAGCATTTGACAGGTGCCTTTTTTATATGTGAGTACCCATCTAACGACCCCATGCACTAAATAGACATCGATATTATCAATATAACAGGTACTATATCCTTGTACAAAGGATGGTGCTCGTTATGTATTACAAAAGAAATAATAAACGTTTGTCTGTTAGTGGTCGTGGAGACTATATGTCTACTTCTGATTTCATTATTCAATATTACACAAATTTAGATGCTTGTCGTAAATTTTTCTACGACATCAAATGGCCTACTGGCTACTATTGCGAAAAGTGTGGCTGTACTCACTACTATTTCATGAAAACTAAGAATTGCTATCGTTGTGCTAACTGCAAACATGATGAAAGATTATTATCCAATACGATCTTTCAGGATAACAAACTGCCTTTAAACGTTTTATTGTACGGTTTGTTTCTAATCTTTACTGCAAATAATGGTATTTCTAGTATGGAACTTTCTAAAGAATTGAAGGTCAATTACAAAACAGCCTGCTTATTACAGACTAAAGCTCGTATACTTATGAAAAATTCGAATTCAAAGAGATTTTTGGATTCGGATTTTTATGAATCAGATGTAGCCTATACAGGAGCTCCATCACATAACGGAAAGCGAGGGCTGGGTACTGATAAACAGCCCTTTTTAATAGTGCTTTCAACAGAACAAGAAAATCAGTATCCACGTTTTGTTAAGATGCAGGAAGTGACCACAGATTCAAGCAATATCATAAAAGGATGTTTTGAAAAATACGTAAAAATGTCCAAAGAAAGAAAATTGAATACAGACTGCAAAACAACATACAATATCTTAAAAAATAGGATAGAAGTAAACAACGAAGTAATTGACTACGATAATGATAACCATCGATTATACTTTCTAAAAAAGATCATATCCAATTTAAACAGTCAGTTTATTGATAGATTTCATGGCGTTACCAAAAGAATGTTGCCCTTATATTATTCTGAATTCGAATGGAGATTCAATCACAGGAACTGCAAGTCTATCATGGATAAGATCAAGAATTATATAATGCAATCAAGCATAGCCACTCGAAAGATGATTCGTGATTCAATGGACCAATATGCCACGGCTAGAGGCTTGGAAAATGCCTGGGGTTGTCAGATGGGTACTCACAATGTTTGATATGTTAGAGCTAAACGCAATGGTCATGGGAAGTCTTGAATTTTGATTTGTTCGAAAGCTTGCAGCACCTGCATTGTATAGGGCGATGAAGGGGTAGGATAGTGCCGTGATGAATAGATAGCTTAAAGAATTATCCATCACGCTTTTTTCTATAGATTCAAAACTCAGTGTTAATAGAGGTCTTCTGAATAAAATGCAGGGTATGGTAATCAGTATGGAAATAAGGGTGACGGAGATAATCAATTGTTTCAAGGCTTGATTGGCCTTGTTTTTTGATCAGAACCTAAGTGTTGGGCACAGATGATGGCGCCTCCGGTTGCCATGGCGGCAAATATATTGATGATTAAAATATTTAATGAATCCACAAGGGAGACGGCGGAAATGCGGTTGAACCAATATTGGTGACCATAATGGTGTCAACGGATCTCATTAATGCGGTTAAAACTTGTTCGAACATTAATGGAATCAAAAGCCTTCTTAATTGTTCTTTGGTGTACATGGTAAAACTCCTAAAAATAAAAAGATATCTTTCGATATCTTAACCTACAAGTACTACATCACGGATGTTTGGTACTTCTTCAAGTAATAATTCTTTGATTCCACCTGAGAAATCTTCAGAGGCCATCATGCATCCTTGGCAAGCACCTTTGAAAGAAACATAGACAACATTGAATTCGTCAACTCCTAATAGTTCAATGTCGCCTCCGTCATGTTGAATATAAGGACGAATTTTATCTAAACAATCATTAACGGCTTTACTATCTACTACAGTATCCATAAAATAACACTCCTAACTTATAAAAATAGTGGACATAAAATCAATGGGACAATCAGTCCTACCACAAATCCTCCGATGACTTCGACAAATTTATGACCAAGAACATTCTTTAATTTTTCTTGATAGATTGGATCGTCAAAGCGAAGTCCTGTCATTTCTCGTAAATCTTTGACTAACTGTTGCGTTAATTCAATATTTTTACCTGAGTAATAGCGGACGTGACAGGCATCATACATGACAATAAAGGAAAAGATAGTGGTTACGGCAAATATGGCTGAATCAAAGCCTTCCTGAATTCCAATGGAAAGAGAAAGGGCAGTTACAGTGGATGAGTGACTGCTTGGAAAGCCGCCACTTGCGATGACCCAGTGTAAGTCCCATTTGCCAGTTCTATAATAATATACGACCGTTTTTCCTACTTGTGCAAGTATATTGCTCAAAAGAGCTGTAACAAGTGGATATAAGGACGATGGTATCATAAACTCACACTCCTAACAAAAAACATTATATCACACAATGTTAAATCGTGGTATAATCATGAGTGGAGATAGCTATGGAGGGAAAATAAATATGATTACGTTAGATTTAAATCATGCTTTCTTAAAAGAAGATGTAAAGGCTTATCAGAATCAAGTTCGCGCTATTGATGAAGCTTTACAAAATGGTACTTGTAAGGGTAACGACTTTATCGGTTGGCTAAACTGGGCTAACAATTATGATAAAGAAGAATTTAGTCGCATTAAAGAGGTTGCCGCAAAAGTACGTGAAAATACAGAAGTATTCGTTGTATGTGGTATTGGAGGATCTTATTTAGGTGCTCGTGCTGCCATTGAAATGATGAATGGTTTATATGGTGACAACAAGCCTGAAATTATTTATATGGGAAACACTTTCTCATCTACTTATATTTCACAGGTCATGAACTATATTAAAGATAAGGAAGTTACTGTAAATGTTATTTCTAAATCTGGAACTACAACGGAAACAGCATTGGCTTTCCGTATCTTAAAACAATTTATGGAAGAAAAATATGGTGAAGATGCAAAGAATCGTATTATTGCCACTACAGATAAGGCTAGAGGAACATTGAAGGCTTTAGCAGATAAAGAAGGATATGAAACATTCGTCATTCCTGATGATATTGGTGGACGTTTCTCAGTCATTACACCAGTTGGATTATTGCCAATCGCAGTAGCTGGAATCGATATCGATGCTTTGATGAAAGGTTTACATGATGGTATGGGTGAATATGGAGATGCGGCTCTTGAAAAAAACCCTGCTTACCGATATGCAGTGGCTCGTCGTATTCTTCAAAACCAAGGATATGATGTTGAATTGTTAGTAAACTATGAACCTCAAATGCAGATGGTTGCCGAATGGTGGAAACAATTGTTTGGAGAAAGTGAAGGAAAAGATGGAAAGGGTATTTTACCTGATTCAGTATGTTTCTCAACAGACTTACACTCTTTAGGACAATTTGTTCAGGAAGGTAAGAAAGTATTGTTCGAAACAAACTTATATGTCGATACACCAATGATCGATTTAACATTCCCTAATGATGAAGCCAATGAAGATGGAATGAACTACTTGGCTGGTAAGAGTGTGGATTGGGCTAATAAAATGGCTGCCAAAGGAACATTACAGGCTCATGAAGAAACAGGTGGAGTTCCAAATATCTTATTAACTATGCCAGGCATGACTTCTTATGACTTTGGTAATATGTGTATGTTCTTCTTCAAGGCCATCGCAATGACAACTTTGATGAATGATTCTAACCCATTCAATCAACCTGGCGTTGAAGTTTATAAAAAGAATATGTTCAAACTATTAGGTAAAGAGTAATGATGAAAATAGAGATGTAAGCAAGTGTTTACGTCTCTTTTTTATACGCTTACAAATTAGATAAGACTAACCTCTATGGTGAATTTAACCTTTAAAATTTGACATGAAACTCGTATAATAATCTATGGTATTGAATATCTATAAAGGAGGAAATATTAATGCCTAGAGCAAAACAGTCTATGGATGGAAATACGGCTGCGGCTCACGTTGCGTATGCTTTTACAGACGTTGCTGCAATTTATCCTATTACTCCATCTAGTCCAATGGCAGACTCTATTGACCAATGGTCTGCAGCTGGACAGAAAAATATTTTTGGAAATCAAGTAGTTGTAAGTGAATTACAATCAGAAGCAGGTGCTGCTGGTGCTGTTCACGGATCATTAGCTGCTGGTGCATTGACTAATACATTCACTGCATCTCAAGGTTTATTATTGATGATTCCAAACATGTACAAGATCGCGGCTGAACAATTACCATGTGTATTTGATGTATCTGCACGTACAGTTGCAACTCACGCATTGAACATCTTTGGTGATCACTCAGACGTTTATGCTTGTCGTCAAACAGGTTTCGCTATGTTATGTGAAACTAACCCACAAGAAGTTATGGATTTATCTCCAGTAGCTCACTTAGCTGCTTTAGAAGGTAAAGTGCCATTCATCAACTTCTTTGATGGATTCCGTACGTCTCACGAAATTCAAAAAATTGAAAAATGGGACTACGAAGATTTAAAAGAAATGTGTCCAATGGAAGCTGTTGAGGAATTCCGTAAACACGCTTTGAATCCAGAACGTCCAACTATGCGTGGTTCTCACGAAAATGGAGATATCTTCTTCCAACACCGTGAAGCATGTAACACTGCATATGATGAATTACCTGCTGTAGTAGAAAAATACATGGGTAAAATCAACGAAAAATTAGGAACAAACTATGACTTGTTCAACTACTATGGTGATCCTGAAGCTGATCGTGTAATCATCGCTATGGGTTCTATCAATGACGTTGCTGAAGAAGTTATCGACTACTTAACTGCAAAAGGAGAAAAAGTTGGTTTAGTTAAGGTTCGTTTATATCGTCCTTGGTCAAGCAAACACTTATTAAAAGTTCTTCCTAAGACAGCTAAGAAAGTTGCAGTACTTGACCGTACTAAAGAACCAGGTGCTCTAGCTGACCCATTATACTTAGATGTAGCTACAACACTTCGCGAAGCAGGATTAAATGACATCACTCTTTGCGGTGGACGTTATGGTTTAGGATCTAAGGATACTCCACCTTCAAGTGTGTTCGCTGTTTATACTGAATTGTTAAAAGACGAACCAAAACCTCGTTTTACAATTGGCATCGTGGATGACGTTACAAACTTATCGTTGCCAGAAGTTAAACCAGCTCCTAACACTTCAACTCCAGGAACGGTTGAATGTAAATTCTGGGGTCTTGGAGGAGACGGTACTGTAGGTGCTAACAAGAACTCTACTAAGATCATCGGTGACCACACTGACAAATATATTCAGGCTTACTTCCAATATGACTCTAAGAAAACTGGTGGTATCACGATTTCTCACTTGCGTTTCGGAGACAAACCAATCCGTAGCCCATACTACATTAACCAGGCTGACTTCGTAGCTTGTCACAACCCTTCATATGTAGTAAATGGATACAAGATGGTTCAAGACGTAAAACCTGGTGGTGTATTCATGATCAACTGCCAATGGTCAGACGAAGAATTAGACAAACACATGCCTGCTGAATCTAAAAAATATATCGCAGACAACAATATCCAATTGTACACAATCAATGCCATTGATAAAGCTATCGAAATTGGTATGGGTAAACGTACAAACACAATCTTACAATCTGCATTCTTCAAATTAGCTAACATTATGCCAATTGAAGAAGCTGTAGATTATATGAAAGCAGCTGCTAAGAAATCTTACTCTAAGAAGGGTGATGCAGTTGTTGAAATGAACTATAAAGCTATCGATGCTGGTGTTGGCGCAACTCACAAAGTTGAAATTCCTGCATCTTGGGCTAACCCAGAAGCTGATGCACCAAAACCTGAATTGTCAGGACGTCCTGCAACAGTTAAGATGGTTAAAGACATCATGGAACCAGTTAACAAAATGGATGGAGATTCATTACCTGTATCTGCATTCGTTGGTAACATCGATGGTCAATGGGAAACTGGTGCTAGTGCTTACGAAAAACGTGGTACAGCTGTTACAGTTCCTGAATGGGATCCTGAAAAATGTATTCAATGTAACCAATGTGCATTCGTATGTTCTCACGCTACTATTCGTCCATTCTTATTGAGCGAAGAAGAAGTTAAGGCTGCTCCTGCACAAATCAAATTAGCTGATGTTAAACCAAAAGCTACAGAATTCAAATATACAATGAGTGTATCTCCATTAGATTGTATGGGATGTGGTGAATGTATCACTGTATGTCCAACTCAAGCAATCAAGATGGTTCCTCAAGAATCTCAAGCTGAAGAACAACCAGTATTCGATTACTTAGTAGCTAACGTTTCTAAGAAAGATTCTGGATTCGCTGATGACACAGTTAAGGGTTCTCAATACAACCAACCATTGTTAGAGTTCTCTGGATCATGTGCTGGATGTGCTGAAACATCTTATGCTCGTTTAATTACTCAGTTATTTGGTGAACACATGTATGTATCAAATGCAACCGGATGTTCTTCAATCTGGGGTGGTCCAGCATCTGTATCTCCATATACAGTAAACAAAGACAGCTTACAAGGACCAGCATGGGCTAACTCATTGTTCGAAGACAATGCTGAACACGGATTCGGTATGCAATTAGGACAAAAAGTATTACGTGAACAAGCTATCGAAAAATTAGGCGCTATGAACGAAAGCGAAAAAGCAACTCCTGAATTCAAGGCTGCATTCGAAAAATTCATGGAAACTAAAGAAAATACTCGTACTAACACAGAAGCAACAAAAGCATTATTAGTTGAAGTAGAAAAAGCTGCTGAAGCTGGATGTGAAGATGCTAAAGCTGTATTAGATAAGAAAGAATACTTAGCTAAGAAATCTGTTTGGATCTTCGGTGGAGACGGATGGGCTTATGATATCGGATTCGGTGGATTAGACCATGTTCTTGCATCAGGTGAAAACGTAAACGTTATGGTATTCGATACAGAAATGTATTCAAATACTGGTGGACAGGCTTCTAAAGCATCTAACATCGGTGAAGTATGTCAGTTCGCTGCTGCTGGTAAAGAAATGAAGAAAAAATCTTTAGCAGAAATCGCCATGAGCTACGGATACGTTTATGTAGCACAAATCGCTCTTGGAGCTAACCCTGCACAAGCAGTTAAATGTATTGCTGAAGCAGAAGCTTATCCAGGACCATCTTTAATCATCGGTTATGCACCTTGTGAATTACATGGTATTGCTAAGGGTGGAATGAACCACTGTCAAGATGAAATGAAGAAAGCGGTTAAATCTGGATACTGGAACTTATTCTCATTTGATCCAGCTAAGAAAGAAGCAGGTAAGAACCCATTCACATTAACTTCTAAAGAAGGAGATGGAACTTACCAAGACTTCTTACACAACGAATCTCGTTACACTCGTTTAGTGAAACCATTCCCTGAAAGAGCAGAAAAATTATTTGCTAAGTCAGAAGAAGTAGCTAAAGAACGTTATGAACACTTACGACGTTTAGTTGAACTTTACAAGTAAGAAATAAATGAAAGAAGCTGATTGATTTCGGCTTCTTTTTTTGTGCAAATTAAAAATTATTAATATAATGGTTGTAAGAGGTGTTATATTATGGAAAAAGGAAAATTAAATCGAATTACAGATGTCGAAGGTGTTTTGGTTGGGCATAAAACAATTTGTTCTGATTCTCACCAAACAGGTGTGACATTTATTCGTACGGCTGAAGATGTATTTCATCAAAAGTTAGCTTGTGGTTGTAGTATTTTAAATGGTTTTGGGAAGACGACAGGATTACCACAAATTATGGAATTGGGAACTTTAGAAAGTTATATTTGTTTGACAAATACTTTAAATGTGGGTGTTGTTCAACAAGCCTTAGTGGATATCATGGTCAAAG
>OHUB01001230.1_pt1 | contig 10300 bp, 9 predicted proteins | sample 1579091 | NCBI WGS metagenome assembly OHUB01 (sample SAMEA3879566, study PRJEB24766) | human gut metagenome | biome: human-associated habitat; feature: feces | place: USA | collected 1985/1987
GGGGTATCTCTTTGGAACGTAGAAAAATCATACAAGTGGATGAAAAGGTCCCGGTTTCTATGCTGATTCCGCTGAGTGTTCAGCACATGTTCGCCATGTTCGGCGCATCCATCCTGGTTCCTACTTTATTCGGCATTGATCCCGCCATTGTTCTTTTAATGAATGGTATCGGCACAATTTTATTCATTATCATCACTAAGGGGAAGGCTCCTGCTTATTTGGGTTCCAGCTTCGCCTTTTTAGGCGCCGGCAGCCTGGTAATCGCGAACTTTGGCTATCAATACGCCTTAGGCGGCTTTGTGGTTACCGGCGCCTGCGGATGCCTGTTAGCTTTCGTCATTTATAAGTTCGGCACCAACTGGATCGACGTAGTGCTTCCTCCGGCGGCCATGGGCTCCGTAGTAGCTCTGATCGGTTTAGAACTTGCTGGAAATGCCGCGAGCACCGCTGGACTTCTCCCGGAGGAAGGCGCTTCCATTGATTCCTCCACAATTATTGTGTTTTTGGTCACCATCGGGGTCGCTGTGTTCGGCTCTGTACTGTTTAAAAAATTCTTGTCCGTTATTCCAATCCTGATCGCTATTATCGCCGGATACATCGCCGCCGTTTGCTGCGGTACGGTCGACTTTCAAGCCGTAATCGATACTCCCTTCTTCTCTCTTCCAAATTTCCAGCTTCCCAAATTCGACATCAACGCTATTTTAATTATTCTGCCTGCTCTGCTGGTCATTACCAGTGAGCACATCGGCCATCAGCTGGTAACCAGTAAGGTGGTGGGCAGAGATCTTCTCAAGGACCCCGGCCTGCACCGTTCTATTTTCGCTGACAACTTTTCCAGTATGCTTTCCGGTTTGGTTGGCTCTGTTCCGACAACTACCTACGGCGAAAATATCGGCGTTATGGCGGTTACCAGAGTGTATAGCGTTCAGGTAATCGGCGGCGCCGCTGTCCTTTCTATTCTTTGCTCTTTTATCGGTAAATTCTCCGCTTTGATTCAAACCATGCCTAACGCTGTCATCGGCGGTATCTCTTTCCTGCTGTACGGCATGATTGGAACCTCAGGCCTGCGAATCCTAGTGGATTCCAAGGTAGACTACTCCAAGTCCAAAAACCTGATCCTTACCTCGGTCATCTTTGTCACCGGACTGTCTGGCATTACCTTGAAATTTGGCAGCCTAGAGTTAAAGGGTATGGTTTTAGCCTGCGTAGTAGGTATGATCCTGAGCCTGATTTTTTACGTATGTGAGAAATTCCATCTCACCAACGACGAGGAGCCTGCCCCGGAAGCCTCGGAAAAGGAAGCCGCTTCTAAATAAGGGCCTGCCTTGATTTTCTTTGACTTTTTCCTCACACGATGATAACGAACGGCCCAGCCGGCGCTTTGACCGGCTGGGCCGTTTTTCTATTTTTCCATACAGCGGGGCAAAAAACAGTATTAAAAGAACATGCAAAAAATTTTCAGCGGGCAAACAGGCAGACGCTTTCCTGAAAAGCAATAAAACGGAAACGATCAAAAATAAAATTTTCCTGAATTACACGCATAAAACCAAAACGTCCGGCATTCCCCTAACTCCAGGCGGAAAATTTATCCACACAAAACGATCTCCGTTTTCCCATTTTGATGCGCTTTTTTAACATAGCAAGAGATATATTTATTTCCAGGCTTTCCACACTTCCGGCTGATACCCCACCGTTGCCTGCCTTCCATTGCGTACTACCGGGGTTTTCAACCACCTCGGATTTTCTATCAGCTTTTCAAGCTTATCCTCGTCACGGGCAAGATAGCTGACGATGGCGCTGTCCGGATTTTTTTCGTCTACCAGTTTGTCGATTCCACCAACCGCCTTGACGACGCTTTGGAGCTCTCCCTTACTCATTCCAAATTTTACGGTGTCAATTCTCTGATATTTTACACCCCGTTCCTTGAAATACCGCTCCGCCTTTTTCGTGTCGAAGCATTTTGATTTTCCGAATATCTGTATGTTCATGTTCTTGCTCCTTTTTCTCTTGTATCCGGTGACAATTATATGATAAAATATCTTTGTTGTAAAGGAGTTGAACCGCTTGACGATGGATATGCCGAAAAATGTTGACACCGCGATAAACCTGCTTCAGTCGGCGGGTTTCGAGGCATATGCCGTCGGCGGATGCGTGCGCGACAGCCTGCTCGGAAAAACTCCGAACGACTGGGACATAACGACCTCGGCGAAGCCGGAGAATATGAAATCCGTGTTTGCAGACTTTCACTGCATCGACACGGGCATAAAGCACGGCACGGTGACGGTAGTTATCGACGGCGAGCCGCTTGAAATAACGACTTTCCGCCTCGACGGCGAATATGAGGACAACAGGCACCCGAAAAGCGTGACTTTTACTGCTGACCTCGGCGCGGATCTCGGCAGGCGTGATTTTACGGTCAACGCCATGGCTTACAGCAAAATGACCGGGACTGTCGACCTTTTCGGCGGTCAGAATGACCTCAAGAACAAAATAATCCGATGCGTCGGTGACCCGGACAGGCGTTTTAACGAAGATGCCCTGCGAATTCTGCGTGCCCTGCGCTTTGCGTCCGCGCTTGATTTTGAAATTGAGGAGAAAACCGCGCAGAGCCTTTTGAAAAACCGCGCTCTGCTCGGAAATATTTCAGAAGAGCGCATAGCAAAAGAGCTGTTAAAGCTCGTCTGCGGAAAAGGCGCAAAGCGAATTTTAACGGACTTTGCCCCGGTGCTGTTTGAAATCCTGCCGGAGCTTCAGCCGATGTATAAAAACAGCCACGACAACCCGCACCACTGCTATGATATATACGAACACACGCTGATAGCCGTCGAGAGCATCGACCCCGAGCCGACGCTGCGCTTTGCAATGCTCCTGCACGACTGCGGCAAGCCCGCCGTCAAAAAATTCGACGAAAACGGTGTTGCGCATTTTTACGGGCATCAGCGAATCAGCGCGGAGATTTCGGCGCAGATACTCGCGCGGCTCAAAGTATCGAACAAATTCAGGGATGAAATTCTCTTTCTCGTCAGCAATCACGACCGCTGGGAGCTATATGAAAACACGGAAAAAATGCCGCGCTATCTCTCAAAATTCGGTCTCGACGGTGTGCTTAAATTGCTCAAGGTCATGTGCGCCGATGTGCTCGCGCAGTCGCCGGAATACAGATACCGGCTCGACCAAATAGCCGATGCCGAAGAAATCGCGAAGAATCTGGCGGTGCAAAAGCCGTGCCTGTCGCTGCGCGAGCTCCAGATAAACGGGCGCACGCTCATGGATATCGGCATCCCGCAGGGCAGAAAGCTCGGCGCGGTGCTCGCCCAACTGCTCGATGAAGTGATAGACGGGGTGACAAAAAATACGCAGGAAGCCCTGACGACCCGCGCGAGGGAAATATACAGAGAGATGAAATAAAAATCCGCCGTGTTGATTTTTTGATGCGGCGGATTTTTGCTTTGTTTGGAGTGGAAGGATGTGTATAGTATGGCAGAATATTATCCACCCACAGATTTTTCATAATTTTATTGATATATAACTTGTAGAGTGCGGCGACCTCGACGCACCGATGTCGCGACAGCGGCACGATGTTAATTTGTAGGATTTATACTCTACCGTTGCGCCATACCATAATCAAACTTTTATACTACCCGCGTTTTCTTTTTAATATCTGCAAAAAAACAAACGAGTCGTGTCTTTGCTCTTACCAGATATACTTCAAACACTGCGGCGTGGCTATTGAAAGCCTGATTATAAAAATTAGCTGGGTCACTTACTTTTTTCTTTGTTGTGGCTTGAGCAATAGACAACTCCCAATTTGCAGAAGCCCTCCACACCCCACCAACAAACAAAGGCATCCGTCATGAGCAGATGCCTTGATGTTTTATAAAACTGTTTTTTCGACTGAGGTGCCCGAGATATATTTCCCTTTTATCTTCATCAGCTCTGCCATGTGCGCTGTTTGAAGATGCACTTCCTGCTGTTTTGCCGAAGCCCATTTTTCAACGAGCAGTACTGTGTCCGGTTTTTCCGCCGAGAAGTAGTAGTCGTAGCCCTCGCAGCCGTCTTCGGCGCGGACGGTATTGACAATCCGAATTTTACTTTTTGCACCTGTCCCCGATATTAATCCAGACAACTCCGACGACAGTCACAACCACAAACAGCGCTATGCCTACCCACAGAAAAATCATGTTTTTGAAGATTTCGCTGAGCGCCGCCACGACCCAACACGCCGCCAGCGCAAACATAAGCTTCGACACAGCCCGACAGAGCTTCTTTTCGTCGTACTTCGCCTTTTCTTCTGCGGATGCGGTATTATAACCGGCAATCAGAAATGCGCCTTTGCCAAACGCAAAGACAGTGCCGAGCACCAGAAAAATCCCTGCCACAACAAGATGAACGATAAGCATTAGAAAACCTCCTTTTCGGCATACGGCTATATTCCGTCTATATTATAGCATAATCCCGCAAATAAGTCTATACAGACAGACGCCGCGCTTAAACCGCCAGCTGAAAAACACGTTCAGAGGTGTCGGTTGACAGACAGCAGGGTTTTCCGACTTCTCTCAACAAACAAAGGCATCCGCTTTACGGATGCCTTAATTTTTAAACTTTTTGCGCTTTTAAAGCTCTTTATAAAACGGCTTTTTCGACTGCCGTGTTTAAAATATATTTCTCCTTTATCCTCATCAGCTCTGCCATGTGCGCCGATTGAAGATGCGCTTCCTGCTGCTCGGGCGAAACCCATTTTTCGATTAGCAGCACTGTGTCGGGACTCTCCGCCGAAAAATAGTAGTCGTAGCTTATGCAGCCGTCCTCGGCGCGGACGGCGTCCAAGATGCCGGAGTCGGTTATCTCTCTGACGAATTTTTCTCCGCCGCCGGGTCTTGCCGTGTATTTTACAGAAAGTAAAATCATATAATTCCGTCCTTTATATGCACTTCGCCGCGATGCATTCGCTCAGGCGCGCCAAATCCTCCATTTTGAGGCTCTCCGCCCTGACGCTCGCGGGAAGGCCCGCCCCGGCTATTGCCGCGTTTATTTTGTCTTTAGGAATACCCAGCCCCGCGCTGAGCGAGTTCGACGCGGTCTTTCTGCGCTGACCGAACGCCGCCTTGACCACGCGGAAAAAGAATTTTTCGTCCGTTATCTTGACGGGCGGATCGGGTCTGATATCGAGCCTGATAACGCTGCTGTCCACTTTGGGAGCGGGCATGAACGAGCCCGCCGAAACGTCGAAGAGCTTCTTTGCGTCGGCATAGTAGTTGACCGCTACTGTTACGGCGCCCGCGTCCCTGCTGCCGACCGGGGCGCAGAGTCTCGCCGCCGCCTCTTTCTGCACCATGACTGTCACCGCGTCTATCGGAATGCGGCTCTCGAGCAGGTACATGATAACCGGCGATGTGATGTAATACGGCAAATTCGCGCAGACTACGACGCGCATTCCGTTAAAACGGCTTGCGATGAGTTCGCGTAGATCGGTCTTGAGTACGTCTGCGTTGAGCACTTCGACATTGTCGAAATCTTCGAGCGTCCCCGCGAGAACGGGTATGAGGCGCGTGTCAAGCTCGAGAGAGACGACTTTTTTCGCCCTCTTTGCAAGCTCCGCAGTCAGCACGCCGATTCCCGCGCCTATCTCGATAACGCCGGTGTTTTCGTCCGCGCCGCAGGCCTCCGCCATGCGCGGGCAGACGGTCGGATTTATCAGAAAGTTCTGACCGAGCGACTTCGAAAAAGTGAATCCGTGAGCCGAGAGTATTTCTTTTATAGTATTGATATTTGAAAGATCCTGCATATTATCTCCTTGTTATTCGGTCAGCGAGCAGATGCGCACGCCGAAAAGTCCTGTTTCAACCTTGACCTCAATTGAATCTCCGACTTCGACTTTGCCGCAGCGCTCCTTTGGCAGGTCGATCCACGCATCGACTCCCGCGCCTTTCCACGGGGTTACGCGGATTCTGTGCGGACCGTCGTAAAATGCGGTTCGGATATCGTCGTCCGTCTCGATAACGACCGTGTTGACATTATGTACGCCGCGTGTGAACGTGTTGTTGAGCGTCATGGCGCAGCCCATTATAGAAAGCGCGGCGAGCAGAATAAACAGCGCCTGCTTCACTCCGCCGACGGAAAAGCCCGCAAACTTCTTCTTGCATATCATATAGGCAACTATAGTCAGCACAATGGCGATAATAATGCTCACGCAGAGCATCGGACCGAATGAGTCGATGGCGTTGTTTATCTCAGTCTCGAAAATCATGAGTGCCACCGGCACCATCGGCGCGCACCAGATGCTCTCCGTGCGTCCGCGGCACATATCGAATGTCAAAAATCCTATGCTCGCCGCGGAATAGACGACCGCTGCCGCCGCGACGAATTTCACGCTGTGGAAGAAAGCGAACAGCGCAAACACCGCTATATTGGCGCACAGCCAGATTATATTTTTCTTTTTCATTGATTTAACCCCTCGTTGACGGCAGATTGTATTTTACTGATTCGCACCCTTGCCGCTCAAATATTCTATATCCATTGCGAAAATACGCGCTTTTTGGCAGTGCGACATTTCCTCGCGCTTTTCATTTGTTACCGACGGAGTCAGCGACTGCATCATCAGGCGAAAAGCATTCTCTCTGCATTTCTCATCGGTCTCTTCGTATATTTTTCCGAAAGCTATAGCACTCCGGTATTTTGTGGTGAAGCGGTCTTCGATCACTCCGCCGTTTTCGACGACGCAGAACGAGCATTTATTGTCCCGCGCTATGGCGTCGATTTTATGACCCTCGGCGGCGCAGTGGAAATATATTCTCTCGCCGTCATAGACATAGTTGAGCGGCACGGTATAGGGATAGCCGCCGTCGCCCGCGAGGGCGAGCACGCCGTAAGAGCCGTTTTCGAGTATTTCTTTTGCCTGCCCCTCGGGCAGTTCGCGTTCAGCGCGCCTCATTTTTCTGAACATATCATATCTCCGTGTGGTTTGGTTGAGAAATTTGCTAAAAGTATTTTGTGAATGCCCCGCAGAGAGACAGAATGGGTAATAAAAGAGCGGGCGAAGCAAAGCAATAAATTGTAGCGTACAACTGTAAATGTCTGCGATAGGCAAACAATCGATATTGCAAATCAGCACAATCTTGTAGAGGCGGATATCATTCTCCCGCGAAATCCGTACAATCTTATTGCCGCGTATTTTGTAGGGGTCGGCGACTTGTCCGCACACTCACAGCAATCTCGTGTCGTTGATTATCAGCTCGAAGCTGCAATCGAGTCTGGCGGCAGATTTTTTGCAAAGCACCATGCGCTCGAGGAAAATCTCGAAGTATTCCATCACTGGGCAGATGTCCGTGTCGATCTTCAGGCGCAGGATTATTACTCTGTCCTCGCCGTCAACCTCAAGCTCCGAGTCCACGACCGCGTAGTTGACTCTGTCGTGAATGTCCGTGCTGACCGTCTTGCTGTTTCTGACGCGGCTTCTGCGCACGTCGCTCTTGTCAGCGAGGATGAGCGCCGCGGCGATCGGGCTGACGGGTGCCGCCGTCTTTTCGTCGTGGTGTCCGATCGCGCCGACTATCAGCGCGATGTCTTTCGGGTTTATGTCGAGACTGCGCAGAATGTTGAATGCGAGTATGCCGCCGCTCTGCGCGTGGTCGCATCGGTTTATCATGTTGCCGATATCGTGCATGTATCCGGCGACCGCCGCGAGCTCGCATTCGTGGTCGCTGTAGTTAAGTATTTCCAGTATCTCGCGCGACATTTTTGATACCGTGCCCGCATGAGCGAGTCCGTGCTCGGTGAAGCCCAGCTCGCCGAGAACGCGGTTGCCTGCGAGGATATAAGTCTTGAGCTCTTCGTTTTCATGAATTTTATCGTAGATATCCATTTTTTGCACCTCTTTTTTCGCTTTACAGCGTAAAAAATTTGTAAAAAAACCTGTTGTCTATCTTTTCTTTTGCCTACTTTATGAGTATAATATAACCAATAAAGAGTCTGGAGGTAATTTCAATGTCCACTGTATTAGTAACCGGCGGCGCTGGCTTCATCGGCTCGCACACGAGCGTAGAGCTGCTCAACGCAGGATATGATATCATTATACTCGATAATTTCGTCAACAGCAAGCCCGAAAGCCTTAAAAGAATAAAAGAACTTACGGGCAAGGATTTCAAATTCTATCAGGCGGATATCCGCGACGAAGAGGCGATGACCAAAGTTTTCGCCGAGAACAAGATCGACGCGGTTATTCACTTCGCGGGTCTCAAGAGCGTTCCGCAGAGCGTTAAGGAGCCGCTCAACTACTATGACAACAACATAGCGGGCACGGTCTGCCTGTGCCGCGTGATGGATAAGGCGGGATGCAAGAAACTCGTCTTCAGCTCGTCCGCCACTGTTTACGGCAGCAAGAACCCCTCTCCGCTCAGAGAGGATATGCCGACCGGCGGCACCACGAACCCCTACGGCACGACGAAGTATTTCATCGAGCAGATACTTCAGGATCTGTGCGTATCCGACAGCGAGTGGGGCGTGTCCATCCTCCGCTACTTCAATCCCATCGGCGCGCACAAGAGCGGGCGCATCGGCGAGGATCCCAACGGAATCCCCGGCAACCTCATGCCCTATATCACTCAGGTCGCCATCGGCAAGCTCGAGTGCCTCAACGTCTGCGGCAACGACTATCCGACCCCGGACGGCACTGGCGTGCGCGACTATATCCATGTTGTCGACCTGGCGATAGGTCACATAAAAGCCCTCGACAGATTGCTCAAAGTCAAGGGCTGCGAGGTCTATAACCTCGGCACCGGCAAGGGCTACAGCGTGCTCGACGTTGTCAAGGCTTTTGAAAAGGCGTCGGGAATCAAAATCAACTACAGAATAGCTCCCCGCCGCGCGGGTGATGTCGCCTGCTGCTATGCGGACGCGACAAAGGCAAAGGAAGTGCTCGGCTGGCAGGCGCAGTATGATATCGACGATATGTGCGCCGACTCGTGGCGCTGGCAGTCGCAGAACCCCAACGGTCTAGAATAAGCTGTTCGGAAAGGAACCGGTTTGACGGAACTTTTTGAAAATATACAAAAGCCCGAGACTGCCGTGCTTGTCGGCGTGGATCTGGGCGAATATGACTGCGAGGCGTCGCTCGACGAGCTTGAGGAGCTGGCAAAGACCGCCGGCGCCGAGGTCGAAGCGCGCGTGACTCAGCGGCGCGAGACTCCCGATTCCGCGACCTTTATCGGCTCGGGCAGGCTCAGGGAGATAAAAAACTTCTGCGCCGATAACGACGTCGATCTTCTTATCTTCGACAGCGAGCTGACTCCCTCACAGCAGAGGAATATTGAAGACATAACCGACGTGCGCGTCGTTGACCGCACGCAGCTGATACTCGATATCTTCGCCGCGCGCGCAAGAAGCGGCGAGGGCAAATTGCAGGTCGAGCTGGCTCAGCTGAAATATCTGCTCCCGCGCCTCGGCGGCAAGGGAACGAGCATGTCGCGTCTCGGCGGAGGAATCGGCACGCGCGGACCGGGCGAAACAAAGCTCGAATCCGACCGCCGCCACATCCGCCGCAGGATAAAAAATCTTGAGGACGGGCTTGAGGCGCTCTCGCGCCGCAGGAAGCTCGCGCGCGAACGCCGCGAAAAGGACGAAGTCGAGACGGTCGCCATAGTCGGCTACACAAACGCCGGAAAATCAACGCTGATGAACGCGCTGACCCAGGCGGGCGTGCTTGCGGAGGACAAGCTCTTCGCGACCCTCGACCCCACCTCCCGCGCGCTGACTCTGCCGGACGGCAGAAGGGTTATGCTCATAGACACGGTCGGATTCATCCGCCGCCTGCCGCACGGACTTGTCGAGGCGTTCAAATCGACCCTCGAAGAAGCGGCGAGCGCAACGCTGATACTCAACGTCTGCGACGCTTCGTCGCCGGACTGCGCCGAGCACCTTGAGGTCACGAACAGGCTTCTCGAAGAGCTCGGATGCAAGGGCAAGCCAATAATCGCCGTGTTCAACAAGTGCGACGCCGCGCCGGATCTCTCATGGCTCTCGGCGGGACTGCACAGCGTCAAGATATCCGCGCTCACGGGAGAGGGACTGGACAGGCTTTTAAACGAGATGGTCAGGGCACTGCCGCCCACGCGCAAAAAGGTCACGCTCCTGCTCCCCTATTCCATGGGGTCGGATGCCGCGCTCCTGCGCGAAAAAGGCGCGCTCGACCGCGAGGAATACCGCCCGGACGGACTCAAAATGACCGTCACCGCAGACGCAAAGCTCCTCGAAAGATACAAAGATTATATTGTATAATAAATTGTATAGTAAAACACCGACCTCC
>OHUB01001233.1_pt1 | contig 10264 bp, 7 predicted proteins | sample 1579091 | NCBI WGS metagenome assembly OHUB01 (sample SAMEA3879566, study PRJEB24766) | human gut metagenome | biome: human-associated habitat; feature: feces | place: USA | collected 1985/1987
AACTTGATGGATCTACAAGATCAAGTGTTTATTAGTGGTTATTCAATTGATAATGATATCAAAAGAATTAAGAAAATATTAGAGAATTATAACGATTTAAAATTGATTCGCTCTAAAAATCACATTCATTTAGAGGGTAGCGAAGATGAAATGCGCAAACTCTATAAAGATTTACTTACGGAAGAGACACAAGGAAATTTCTTGAACCTAAATAAGCTTTCAAGTATGTTTAAAGGTTTTGATTTATTAAAAGTCAAAGATATCATGGAAAATATTTTAAAAGAATATAATTATCGCATTCGTGAAATGGCAATTCCCATGTTGATGATACATATTGGTGTGGCGATTGAAAGAATGTTGCACCACAATTACATCAAAACAAGTCGTGGAACAGATCTTGAAAACACAAAAGAATATCAGATTGCCAAAGAATTCTTTAATCGTGTATCTAAAATTGTGCGTATTGATATCAATGAAAACGAAGTTGAATTATTAGCCTTATTATTGATGGGCAAAAATTCAATGAACCTTCAAAATGATTTGGTTTCTGCTTATAGTAAACATGGCTACAATGTGAATGAATTGGTTTCGCAAATTATCGAATCTATTAAATCAGACTATGATATAGACTTTTCAAAAGATGTAGATTTACGTTCTGGTATCGCACTACATTTGCAAGGGTTGGTTGAAAGAAAGAATAAAAATATTCATATCGATAATATGTATCTTCAAGAATTGAAGAAAAAGTACCCATTAGTTTTTGAATTGTCTATTCGTGTTGGTGAGATTTTAAATGAAGAATTAGAAATCGATATTTCTGAAAATGAGCTAGGCTTTTTGGCTCTTCATTTAGGTGCTGCCTATGAAAGAACGCATAATCATCAACATTATAAAGCCATTATGATTTATCCTGTGGATCAGGCTTTTGGTGATATTTTACTTAAGAAAGTGGATTTCTTATTTAACGAACGCATGGATGTGATTCAAAGTGTGAGTTATTTTGAAGAAAAGACAATAAAAGAATTAGATCCAGATTTGATTCTAACAACGTCACCACTACAACATAATTTAGATATTCCAACGGTTCAAATTTCTGTGTTTATCACAACAGAAGATGAGAGTCGTATTTTCCAAACGTTAAATGCGTTGGATAAAAAGAGATTTCAAATTGAGTTTAAAGCTCAAATCATTGATTTGATTGAACCTGAAACTTTCCATTTGAATTTAAAAACAGAAACACCAGAAGAAACAATTGAATATATGTGTGACCACTTGAAAAAACTTGGTTACAGTGATGATGCGTTTAAAAAATCAGTTCTTCAAAGAGAAAAAATGGCATCCACAAGTTTTGTGTATTCATTTGCGGTACCACACTCATTGAATATGGCAAGTTTTCGATCTTCGATTTCTGTTGCGTTTTTAGAAAAACCAATCAAATGGGGAGAATTTGAAGTGAAGATGGTTATGTTGCTGGCAATTAATGAAGTATACAAAGATACTTTGGTTATGTTCTTTGATTGGTTAAGCAGTATGATCAATAACGCAAATCATTTTGTGGCTTTATTAGAAAGTCAAAGCTATGAAGAATTTATATCAAAAATAATCGAATAGAAAGGTTGTGCAAATATGGATAAAACACATCGTTATGGAGTAAAACTGAAGAAAAGTTCAGTAAATAGTTTTTATAGAGGCGTTGCCTATCTGATTGATTGGTATGCGGCAACAATGTTTGCTGGAATCCCTATTGTCTTAATTGGAAGCATTGTAAATCATACAACTTCCGTATCGCAAGACTTATCTAAAATTCCGGCCCCATACAATATTTTGGTAGCTTTGTTGGCGATTGTATTCTATTTAGGATATTTTGTGATTCTTGAATTGTATGTATATAAAGGACAAACCTTTGGTAAACGCATTATGAAATTAAAGGTTGTGAAAAACGATGAATCGGATGTAGATTTTAAAACAATTTTAATGCGCGAAGGACTAGGAATCATGATCGTTGAAGGCTATATTGCGAATAGTTCAAGTTATTTGCGTCAATTGATTCAAATCGTTACAGGCATTCCAATTATGGATATGGCGGTATATGTATTTGGAATTATTAGTGCTGTTTCTATTCTAATGGGTATGGCAAGTCCATCAAGAAAAATGCTTCATGACCGTATTGCGAATACACATATTATTAGTGTGGCAGATACGGAAAAGTAATTTCCTAGATGTAGGAAAACATTTAGTGAATTCATTATCAATAGCTGTGATAAAGTAAAGACAGCTAATAAAGGAGAGTGTTTATGGACAAGCTAGAAAAAATTTTAATGCCTATGGCAGATGTTCTAACTAAAAATCGAGTGTTAATCGCAATTCGTGATGGTTTCTTGATTTCTACACCATTATTAATTGTTGGTTCAGTCTTCTTGTTGATTGCAAACTTCCCAATTCCAGGATGGGATGCTGCAGTATCATCAGTACTTGGTGCAGGTTGGACAGACTGGTTCAAGGCGGTATCTCGTGCATCATTTAACTGTACAGGTTTATTAACTGCATTAGGTACAGGATATGCGATGGCAAGAGAATTTAAAGCAGACAAGATTCAAGGTGCTGCCGTTGCATTGGTTTCTTATTTTATTTTAATGCCAACAATTCACACAGCTGTTAGAGATTCAGGTGAAGTTGTTGAAGATGCTATTTTCGCAGGTTTAGATTTTGATTATATCGGACCAAACGGAATTTTCATGGCCTTGATTTGTGCGACTCTTGGAGTATGGTTATTTGCCTTCGCTTATAAAAAGGGATGGACAATTAAGATGCCTAAAGGTGTACCTCCTGCAGTTGCAGATTCATTCGCTGCATTAGTGCCAAGTGCTCTAGTTATGGGAGTTGCATTCTTAGTACGTATTGTTTTCTCATTCACAGAATTTGGATACTTCCAAGACTTCGTAGTAGCCATTCTACAAACACCATTGGAAGGTTTAGGAGATACATTAGGAGCTAACGCATTATATTCATTCATGTGTACTTTCTTCTGGTTCTTTGGTATCAATGGACCAGCTGTATGTAACTCAGTATTCTTCATTGGTAACGTATTAACTGCAAAACAATTAATCGCATTCGAAGCTGGTGAAGCATTACCATATATCTTCACAAACCCATTCAGTAACTTCTTCTGTAACTTCGGTGGTGGAGGATCTACTCTATCATTAGTAATCTTGATGGTTACAGTATGTAAATCTGAACGTATTAAACAATTAGGAAAATTATCTATTGTCCCAGGATTCTTTGGAATCAACGAACCAATTATCTTCGGTTTACCAGTTGTATTAAACCCAGTTATTGCGATTCCATTTATTTTAGTTCCAATGATGAACTTGATCCTATCATATTTCGCAACTTTATGGGGTATTATTCCACGAACAACAGGTGTAAACTTACCTTGGACAACTCCAATTGGATTCTCAGGATGGTTGGCTACAGGATCTTGGAGAGCAAGTGTATGGCAAATCTTCTTGTTGGTATTAGGATTGATGATTTATTATCCATTCATTAGAACATTAGATAAAAAATATTTAGCAGAAGAAGCTGCTGCAAATGAGTCAAGCGAAGAAGACGATATCTCATTTGACGATTTAGATTTAGATAATCTATAAGATTAGGAGGATAACACAATGAAAGTTATGATGATTTTTGACCAGACACAAGCTGGTTTAGGAGGAAAAGAAAGTCCTGATTTACCTATGGGCGGAAAAGCAATGGGGATTGGTTCTTGTGAAATGTTTACTCGATTCTTGGATCAACAAGGAGGGAAAGTCATCGCTACTTTATATTGTGGAGACGGTACTTTTTTAGCCGACCCAGAACTTAACGCAAAGAAGTTTGCGGCTATGGCAAAAAAATTTAATCCAGATGTAGTTATCTGTGGACCATGTTTCAATTATGCAAATTATGGTATCATGGCTGCTAAATCAGCTGAGGTGATTTCAGAACTAACAAATATTCCTGCTTTTGCGATCATGTCACAAGAGTGTGAAAAGGCTATCGAAACATACAAAGATAAAGTTACAATTTTAAAAATGCCTAAAAAAGGTGGAATTGGATTGAATGAATCATTAAGCGCTATGTGTGAATACGCTAAAATGTTAGTCGACAAAAAAGATACTGCTGAATTCTTAGAAAAACATGCTTATTAATAATGACCAGCTCGATTGAGCTGGTTTTCTTTATGTTCCTAACAATAGGAAACACATTTGGAATCTAGTGAAACAAAATAGGTCTATACTGCTTTATATAAGGAGGACATAATCGTGTCAGAAACATTAAAAATACTTAATACTTTAACACAAACAATTTCAATTTCAGGAGATGAAAAAAATGTTGGCAAATGTATGGCACAATACTTAGAGCCATATTGTGATGAAATTGTATATGATAATTTAGGCTCTGTATTTGGTGTAAAGAAAAGTAAAAAGGAAAACGCAAAACGTGTATTAGTAATTACACACATGGATGAATCAGGATTAATGATCACAAAAATTAATGATAATGGAAGCGCTGAATTTATTGAAATAGGTAAAATCAATAAACAATACTTACCAGGAAGTCGTTTGCGTGTAAAAACAAAAACAGGTGAAGTCAATGCCTTTGTGGTAGGCACAGAAAAAATGGTTATCGATTTTGGAACGTATTCAAAAGAAGAAACATTAGCACTTGGTGTATTTGTAGGAGATAGTGCCGTTGTAGACGGTCCATTTGTCAAAGTACAAAAACAATGTATTTCAAAAGCATTAGAATCAAGAGTTGGATGTTTAATGGCTGTTGAATTATTAAAAGCTGTTAAAGATAAAGAACTTGATTTTGATTTATATGTTGGAGCTTGCGTTATGGAAGAAGTAGGACAGCGAGGCGCTACAACAGCTACAGGACTGGTAAAACCAGATCTAGGTGTTGTACTTGGTTGTAAGAAAGCTAAAACATTAGATGAAAAAGACCAAAGCGTAGGAGAGCTAGGGAAAGGCTTATTAGTATCTTTCTACGATAAAGGAATGATGCCAAACCGTGGTTTATTAGATGCATTAGTACAAATCTGTAAAGAGGAAGATATCGCATATCAGCACTACTATAGTATGGATCTAAATGAAGGTGCATGGGTACACAAATTGTTTGCCGGATGTCCAACACTCAATGTATCGATTGCGATTCAAAATGCATATAGCGCAATTGAAAGTATGGATCTAAATGATTATGACTGTGCAAAAAAAGCTTTGACTGTATTTGTTGAACATTTAAATGAAGAAAAGATTCAAGAATTTAAGGAATCAAATCGATAGGTGATACTATGGAACAAGCAATTGGTGATATTAATTTAGAAATGCTGAAAGAATTAAGTGAGGCTCATGGCATTAGTGGAAACGAAAAAGAAGTGAGTCGCATGATGAAAAAGTGGATGAGTCCCTATGCGGATGAAATCACATATGATAATTTAGGATCCATCATTGGACTTCAAAAAGGAGAAGAAGACCAGCCTACTTTAATGATTTGTGGACACATGGATGAAGTTGGTTTTCTAGTGCGCGAAATTGATGAACAAGGCTACATTCGTATGCTCCCAGTTGGAGGATGGTGGGGACATGTACTACCTAGTCAGACGCTTGTAGTGACAACACATGAAGGGAAAAGATATCAAGGTGTTGTAGGATCAAGTGCGCCTCATGGATTGAGTAAGGAAGTCAAAGAAAAAGTTATTCATCCCTTAGATTTATTTTTAGATTTGGGTGTCGCAAACCGTGCTGAAGTTGAAGAATTAGGAATTCAAATTGGCGATATGATTACGCCAGATACAGAATTTACAGTTATGAACAACCCAAACTATTTAATGGGAAAAGCCTGGGATGATCGTTTATGTGCAGCTATGGTTGTAGATGTAATGCGTCTTTTAAGTCAAGATAAGCATAAATGTAATTTATATGGTGTTGGTACGGTACAAGAAGAAGTTGGTTTACGAGGAGCAAGAACAGCCGCAAATATGTTACATCCAGATGTTGCGATTGCCTTAGACGTAACAACAAGTATGGATACACCAATGGATAAAGGAATCAATGGCTTAGGAAAAGGTGTTGTATTAAGTGTAATGGATGCGGGAATTATCGCAAATAAAAATTTTATCGCAAAGATGGAAGAAATCTGTAAAGATTTAGATTTAGACATCAATTATGACATGATGACATGTGGTGGAACAGATGCCGATAATATTCATAAAGCACATGATGGTGTTGTCACAATGACATTATCTATTCCTACACGTTATATGCATTCTCATCGATTGATCATTCATCGTAAGGATTATTGGCAAACTGTATTATTAATGGCTGAATTTGCTCGTCGATTAGATAATGAATTGTTGCAGATATTGAAAGGATAAAACAATGAAAGTATTAGTTGGAAGATTTAGTTCAGAATCCAATGAACACTCTAGATCTTTAATGAGTCTAGATAAATTTATTTTGAAATATGGAGAAGACTGTATCGACTCTATGTATTGTCGAGATATTTTTGAAAAAAATGGCATTGAATTGATTCCAAGTATTGGTGCGATTGGACATCCCCATGGACCTGTAACTTTACAGGCTTATGAATTTATTGTGGATAAGTTCAAACAAAGTGTGAAAGAACATCTACACGAAATTGATGGAATCTTCTTGTTTCTTCATGGTGCTAGTAAGGTGATTGGTTTACAAGGAGGTTCAGCAGAACATGCGATTCTACGCGAAATTCGTGCTATTGTTGGACCATATATGCCTATTGCCCTAGTTATGGATCCACACGGAAATTTATCGGAAGAATTAGTTTCAAATGTAAATCTATTAAGATGTTATAGACACTCACCACACATTGATACAAAGGAAACGTATCAATTTATGGCTAAAGATTTTATTGATCTATTAAATCATAGAGAAGACATTCATCCAATTTATTATCGTGTTCCCATTATTATTGGTGGAGAAAAAAGTGTATCTTTTGATGAACCTATGGTGTCTATCAACAATATGTTAGAAGAAGCTGAAAAGACAGGTCGCATTCGTTCAGCCTCTTTCCACATTGGTTATTTAAGACATGATGGACCAAACTTAGGATGTTCTGTTGTCGTATGTCCAAAGACAAAAAAAGACACAGAATTTGCGGATATGTGGGCAAGAAAAATTCGTGAATTTGCCTATTCAAAACGTCATGAATTCCACTATCATGGAAATGTAGCTTCTTTAGAAGATGCAATCAAACAAGTTGTTTATCATGATCAAGGAACATGCTTTATTACCGATTCTGGAGATAATGTAGGATCTGGTGCGGATGGCTTTAATAATTATGTTTTAAGACAAATTATGAATTTAGATGATTTTAATCATAAGAAATACTTAATTTCGGGAATCGTTGATTTTAATGCACATGCTTTCTTAATGAACAAAAAAGTTGGCGACAATGTCGAATTTGATTTGGGTATGGACTATGATGAGCTATGTCAAAAAATCCATATTAAAGGTAGTGTTGTAGCCAAAGGCTTAGCTGAAGAAATGTATGTTGGTAAAGAAGATATTGGTACAGTAATTACTGTAAAGGTAGAAAACATGCCTGTGTATGTCGTGGTTGAAAATGATGCCATTCAATATTATGAGCCGGCCCAATATGTGACAAGCGGCCTAAATCTAGATGATTATGATGTCGTTGTTGTTAAACAAGGTTATATCTCAGCTGAATTTGATGAATATGCATCGTATTGTGTTATGGCACTAACGGATGGACCTACAAATCAAGCGAGTGAAAAGCTTGTATTTAGGCAAATTCATAGACCAATGTATCCATATGATGATCGTGAATTAGACGAAATTTAATGAAAAAATAAATCCACCGCTCGGTGGATTTTATCTTTTATAAATAGTTTTGCATAAATGAATATGCATTGTTGAAACAAATCGCATTGATTTCTTCATCTGTGAATTCATTTTCCTTGAGTTTTAGTGCAATATTTTGGATTTCTGTGATGTTCTTCATACCAACCACATTACTATCTTCCATGCCAGGAATATAGTCCATAAAATCAAAACCTAATGCGATATGTTCAATACCAATCTTTTCTTTTAAGTATTCAAGGATTTCAATAAAGTCATCTAGTGTCGCATTTTCTTTCTTGTTCTTCACAAACCAACGAACCGGAATACCTCCAACTAGTCCTTGTTTATTTCTAATAATGTCTAGTTGTAAATCGCTCAAGTTACGGTAATGATTGTATAAAGCCTTCACATTACTGTGAGATGCGATGATGGGCTTTGTACTTGTTTTTGCGATATCATAGAAGTTCCATTCGCAACAATGGCTTGTATCAATGGCTATGCCAATATGATTCATAGCTTGAATCGCTTCAACACCTAGATCTGTTAATGGTTTATTATTTGTTCTTGCACCACAAGCTAAGGCATTATCATCGTTCCAGCATAATGAACCAAGACGTACATTATGATTATATAACCATTGAATTTTATTTGTGACATCTTCTTTAATTCCACACATACCTTCAACAGCGATAAAGACTTGAATATCTTTATCGTTGTTAAATGAGAAATGTTTACTTGAATGAATACAATCATTGGCATATACGATACATTCTTGCATATCTTGCCATGATTCAGTGCCGCTAAAGCAGCAGACAATGGCAGAAAATTTCATGTTGCCTTCTTTAAAGCGAGGATAGTGAAATTCATCCAAACGATTCAACTGTTCTTTATGATCGAACAAATCATTTCCTATATCATCATGTAAATTCGCAAATGAGATCATGCGCTTAACTCCTTTAAGAAGTCTTGAATTTGATCGGCAATCGATTGTAGACTTTCTTGCCAGAACGATTCTTCTTCAATGTTGATATCTGCCATACTTGCGACATTTTCACAAGTATTTGTGGTTGTTGCAGCTAGTAGTTTTTCATATTTAGGAATAAATGATGTCCCTTCCTTTTTGAATTTTGCGTATAAACCACGAGAAAATAAAGCACCAAATGTATATGGGAAGTTATAGTACGCGATATCTGGAATGTAGTAATGTACCTTTGTAATCCAACGATAAGGATGTATCCAGTTCTTGTCTAAACCATCACCGAATGATTTATTTAGGGCTTCCTTCATTAGTTCACATAGTTGTTTGGCATTTAAGAAACCTTCTTCAATATGCTCAAATACAGATTTTTCAAATAAGAATCGCGCATAGATGTCCAATACGTTTTGACATAATGCCGATAATTGTGTATCAATGACTAATAATTTTTCTTTTTTAGGTAAAATGCTTGCCATATAGTTATACATTACATTTTCATTAAATGTACTTGCCGTTTCTGCCAGTGGCATACAATAATCACGGTTTAAAATAGCTTGTTCTTCAATCATTTCTCCATGGAAAGCATGACCTAACTCATGGGCAACTGTAATAATATCACTTAATGTATTGTTGTAGTTTGTGATAATACGACTTTCATGGATCCAACCCAGGTTTTCACAGAATGCGCCAGGTTGTTTACCTTCATAAGTTGGATAATCAATCCAATGTTCATTAAATGCAGTTTTTGTCATTTCATGTAAGTTTTCACCTACTTTTTCAAAAGCATCCAAAATATAGGATTCGCAATCTTCAATAGAGAAATTAAAGTCACATTCTTGTAAAGTGGCATAGATTTCATACCAAGGAAGACCATGATCATAACCTAGCATCTTGGCCTTTGTACGAAGGTATTTTCTAAATACAGGTAAATATTTTTGAATACTACTCATCATCGCATCTAATGTTTTGGATGACATTCTTGATTCAATCAACATTTTTTCTAAAGGATCTTTATAGCCAAGTAAGCGTGCTTCTATAAGTTGTTGTTTCTTAATGGCACTTACCGCAAAGGCAAGTGGTGTTTCAATTGGTTTATAGGCTTCAAGCTCGGCTAGGAAGGCATCTTTACGAACGTTGGAATCATTATCATGACACATATTCTTTACTTGTGTTAAAGGTAAGCTGTTCCCACGATAGTTGGCCTTGGCATTTCCAGTTAGTGCATAGTACATGTCTGAGAAAGCTTTTTTACTTGTTGGATATACTAAGTTTAATATTTCCTGCTGTTCTAAAGGCAATGTGTGTTTAGCATTGTTTAATTTTTCTTCAATGATAAATTTATAGGTTGAATAATAACTTGATTGCTTGATTTCTTTATCTTCTAAGATTTTTGTCCATAATTCATTCA
>OHUB01001237.1_pt1 | contig 10202 bp, 13 predicted proteins | sample 1579091 | NCBI WGS metagenome assembly OHUB01 (sample SAMEA3879566, study PRJEB24766) | human gut metagenome | biome: human-associated habitat; feature: feces | place: USA | collected 1985/1987
TTTGAAATTATATACTGATAAACAGGTAAGAAAATTCTGTGAAAAAGGAATCATTACGACTGATCAGTATAAAAAAATCACTGGTGAAAATTATTAAGAAGGCTAGAATATCTAGCCTTTTTATATATGACATAGGAGGAATAAAAAATGGATTTTGTAGATTTAAGTAAATATTTTGTTTTGGTGGTTGTAGTAGCCTGTTTAATCGTAGGCTACATTTTGAAAACGTCATTCACAAGTTTCCCTAATAAATATATTCCATCAGTACTTGCATTCACTGGATTGGTGCTAAACCTAGCGGTTAGTGGTATGTCAATCGAAAATGCAGTTTATGGTGCGCTTATGGGCTTAGCATCTACTGGTATGCATCAGGCATTCACACGTTTCATTGAAGGCCAAATAGAAGAAAAATAAAGTAGGTGGTTTGTATGGATTTTACGATTACAAGCCAACAGATTGTATGGATTTGTGGCTTCATAGCATCCGTTTGGGGTGTTGTGAAGATTATTAAAGATTTGTTCGATCATGATGGTAGATTGGATGAAGATAAAGAAAGAAGTAATTTGCTACTTAAGGCAAACATTGCAATCTTGAATGGTTTATTGTCTGATTCCGATAAGGAAAAGTTAGTCGAAACTAGAAATGAAATTCAAGATTTTTTAGTAGAAAAAAATTAGGAGGTATTAATGATGAATATTATTAAAAATTTAGTAAGTCCAAGTTTATATTATTGTAAATGTCCTTTTGACATGAATCCGACTCGTATTGTAGTTCATAACACTGCTAATGATGCTTCGGCTCGAAATGAAATTCAGTATATGATTAACAATCGAAATGAGGTTTCATACCATTACGCAATTGATGATAAAGAAATTGTTCAAGGTATTCCTGAGAATAGAAACGCTTGGCATGCTGGAGATGGTGGTAATGGAATTGGAAATAGACAAGGTATTGCTATTGAAATTTGTTATTCAAAGTCAGGTGGAGCAAGATTTGATGCTGCCGAAGTCTTAGCTTCTAAATTCATTGCATCTAAATTAAAAGAAAAAGGATGGGGAATAGATAAAGTCACTAAACATCAAGACTACTCAAACAAATACTGCCCACACAGAACTTTAGATAAAGGATGGCAACGGTTCTTAAACATGATTCAAGCGGAATTAGGACAAACTACTCCAAGTTCACCAAGCGCTCCAAGTACTCCAAGTGGAGAGAAGTATTCTACAGGTACTCCAATTTGCACTAACACATTAAGCGTTAATTGCGATGGTACTGGTAAAGTTTATAAAGGTGATTGGAGCGGTTCAATTGGTAGAGTTATTAAAGGCTCTAAATATCCATATCGTGTTGATCGTAATGGGGTAGCAATTGGATGGACGAATGATGTGGGTATCGATACAGACCCCCATACACCAGTAGGCGCTACACAGTCTAGTGCTATCGACCAAATCTTGCATGAAGGAAGCTATGTTACATCTGTACATATGAAAATTGGCAACCAAGGCTTGAAGAAAATTGGTGATGATTTATGTGCGTATCTCGCACAATTAGGCGGTTGGTTTCCAATTCGCTTAGTTGATAAAGTACCAAACTCAGATGGATATAATGACAATGTACTGCATACCACAAATGCAGTAGTCTACGTATCTAGAATCAGAGTCGATGCAGTGAATGTTCAAAAGAATATTGTCAAGATTGGTGGTGTTTGGGTTGATCCAACACCGTTAACAGAAATTGTATAAATAGTAAAAATAACACATTCAACTATTTTTTCGTATATTTAGCCTATGATTAAGTTCATAGGCTGTTTTTTTATGTTCAAAAATGTATGCTCATAGCATAATGCTTCGCCTATAATCGTTTTTGATAAAAGAAAAAAGCCTATTTAATAGGCTTTAATCCAAATCAATTCCGTAGTAATTTCCAAACGAACAATTCTGATAAACTTCTTCATCTTTATCCCAATCTTCACAGAAGTACTCGCCATACATTTTAACGTGTTTTCCATATCCAACTTCGATGGCAATGTATCCGTTTGTTTTGTGATTGTCGTCAGAACCAAATTCATCATGAATTGCTTTATCATTACTTGCACATTCGTATGATCCATTAACTTCAGTATAAATTTCGCACGATGTATTTAATTCGCAGATTCTGTCTTCAACGTCTGAAGGTCTTCCAAAATATCCTTTGAATTTTCCAAAATCATCATAATCTTTTAGTTCCTGGATGAATTGGTTAAAATAAGCTTCGTCTTGATTCATTTTGTCGATACTAAACATATCTAGTCCATCCAATGCGTTGGCTTTCTCAATTGTTTGATTCATTGCGTCTCTAATAACATCCGCTTGAGATACTCCTAAAGCTTTGCAAGCTTGTTTAAATTCTTCGGCAAAATCATTTTTGAATCTAGCAGAAATAATTGTCATTTTTTCTTTGTTGTACTTGTCTTGTGGTCTCATGTTATTCTCCTTTGTGTTTTAGATACATTGCATAAATGAATTTTGCAATTCCAATTGCGATAAAAAATATTCCTAATTTTACTAGCATAATATACGATGAATAAGTTATAATGAGTTAGGGGAGAAGCTATGTAAGCTTCTCGATAATCAATAAGATTAACCCAACTGCTAAGTCCAAGATTGATTGTATGATTAGAGACGTCCAATCGATTTTGGATTTTTTAAATTTCTTATTCATAACCTTTCCTCCTTACATATATATTATAGCATAATGCTAGCATATATGCAAGCGTAGGTAATACTTTTCTTTTGCTTTTTTTGGATTAAATACCGACTTTGGGAAACTCTTCAAAAATTAAGATATCGTTTATATCTTGATTACATCTTAAAAGGAATGGATTCTATTAAATATCATTTATTCTCATGAATTCTGCACCTATATTTAAAGCACAAATTAATGTTATAAACGTATTATCTTTCTACGAAAAATTTACGAACTAACATAAAGCCCCTTGTTTAAAGGGGCTTTTACTAAATATATAGCACAGTACTTGACAATCTAAGGTAGTGTGCATATCATAATAGTGAATGAGGTGATATTATGAAGCCTAGAGCGGTCATTTATTGTTCTAAGCATGGCTCGACAAAAGAATATGCGCAGTGTTTAGGTAAAAAAAAGAATCTTCCTGTGATTACGATTGACCATATTTCGGGATACTCTTTCCAAAATATTCCAGTGTATTTTTGTGGTTGGATTCGTAATGGAAAAATCATGGGGTTGAATAAAGCTTCGAAATTATTTATGTGTGTTCAAGTAATTGGTGTGGGTGCCATTGAATATAATGAGGCGTATGAATTGAAGTTAAAATACAAGAATGGGATTGTGAATCCAAATTTTAAGTATGTACAGTCGATTCGTAATCTTTCATTGACAACTTTGGAAAAGATGTATGTAGATGTGTTTCAGCCATCATTAATGGGAAAGAACAGGGGTGAAACGCATGAATACTCAATTTAAAAAAGGTGTTTTAGAGTTGATTGTATTAAAGGCTATTGTATCGGATGATCTATATGGGTATCAGCTTGTGTCTCGTATCAACGAGGTGATTCAAGTAAATGAAGGTACGATTTATCCTTTGTTGAAGCGATTGTCGAACGATCGTTTGTTGGAGTCTTATTTAAAAGAATCTACAGAGGGTCCTCCAAGAAAGTATTATCATATCACAAATTTAGGACTTGAAAGATATGATGCATTATTATCGGAGTGGACGGATTTTTCAGATAATGTAAATGCATATTTGAAAGGAGTGGAGTAGAGTGTTAAAAAAGGAATTTTTGGATGTTTTAAATCAAAAGTTATCGTTGATTAGCGATAAAGAAAGAGAAGACATCCTATTAGAATATGGAACATACATTGATGACAAAATTGCCAGTGGTGTTGCTGAAGAAGAGGCGGTTGCTGGTTTTGGCGATGTGGATGAGTTGGTAAAAGAAATTTTAGATGCTTATAAGATCAATACGGATTCGATGGATCCATTTTCAAATCGTGCAGATAAAACGATTGATAAGGTGTATGTGAAGGTAGAGGAATTATTTTCTAAGCTAGGTAATTTTTCGATGAATGAAATTTTTCACATTTTATTTGATGCGATTGTTTTAGTGTTGATTATGTTGATTGGAAAAGTCATTGTGGTTGATATATTATGCCAATTCTTATTGTCGATGATTTTTTCGTTCTTTGTCGGATTCTATATGATCACAGATTTTATGCTGAGTCTATGTCGTATCCTATATTTATGTTTAGCCATTTATTTCTTTGTGAAAGTTATGGCTAAAAGAGTGGAGCGTTATCGTTTGCATGCGCATAATGTCGGTGTGATGGATGATATCAAAGATACTTGGAATGATAATATTAAATCGAGTGATTTGCCTCCAACGCCTGAGCGTCCTTTGTATCATGAAAGAAAGCCAAGACATCTTGAATCCGATGTCTTAAAGGTGATCTTAGTCTTGGCTATGATACCTGTAGCTTGTGTTTTGATTGGCAGTGGTATTGGTTTAGTGGTGTTAATTTATGTCAGTGCTATGTATGCCACAACAAGCGCTGGGTTATATTGTATGGATATTGCCTTTGTGTTAGGAAGTTTGGCAATACTATTGATGTTAGTTCGTGCTTGGCCTAAGAGGGTGGATACAAATGCGTAAGTTAGGTTTATTACTTGTTGTTTCAATCTTATTATTTGTGTTTGGTTGTGGAACTTTTGTATATGAATTGAGTCAAATTAGTCCAAATCAAATTGATTTGTCAAAAGAAACGCAGACTATGACAACGACAATGCCAGATAGCTGTCACTTATATACAAAGACGTATTTAAGTTCGGTTGGCGATGTACGTGTAGTTGTGGATGAAATGGTGGAAGATGATCAATTGCCAGATAATTCATTGGTGATCACATATCCTAAAATGCTTCATGTTGTGCAGGATGAGGATAAATTAGATTTGCAGATGGATGATTATGAGATGTCAAAGAATCTTCAAACCATATTTAATACGTTTAAATCAAAGCGTTATGATGAGTATTGTGCAAAGAATGGTGAAATTCATGTGAGTATTCGTTATGGCAAGAGTTTAAAGGATAAAATCACATTCGTCGATGACTACTATTAAGGAACAGTTTATACTGTTTCTTTTTGATTTTTAACAAGTGTGTTAAAATACTGTTATGGTGAAAAATAATAGAGACTGGAGTCATTTGTTGAGAATGATTCTGGTGGGTGATAAAAAGAAGTCAAATTCGCTAAGGAATTTAAAAAGGGGTAAAGTGACAAATACGCCTTTACGTAGAAAGCAGGATGTGAAACGATGAGTGATACGAATACGATGTCAACGAGTGCAAGGTTTGCGCAGATTGTATCTATATTAAGAAAGCATCATATCCAAAAGGGAATGGATCCCGTTAAGTTACGTATGATACTTGAAGACTTGGGTCCTACTTTCGTTAAGATTGGACAAATTATGTCGACAAGACAGGATCTATTTTCTGAGCGTTATTGTAAAGAGTTGATGAAGCTTCGCTCGCAGGCAAGTCACATGCCTTTTTCTATGGTTGAACAAATCATTCAAGAGACGTATGGCGATTTATTTCAAGAAGAGTTTGAAAGTATTGATGAGGTTTGTCTAGGTTCAGCATCTATTGCGCAGGTGCATGCAGCTACTTTGAAGTGTAAAAAACGAGTTGTACTTAAGATTCAGCGCCCTAAGATCTATGAGTGGATGGAACGTGACGTGGCCTTGTTAAGGAAGGCTGTTAAGATATTGAATCTTTCAGATATTGTATCAAGCGTAGTGGATCTAGATATGGTCATCGATGAATTTTGGACAACCGCAAAACAGGAGATGGATTTTACGATTGAAGCGCAATTTGCGAAACGCTTTAAGAATGATTATAAGGATTGTAAGTTTATTGATGCGCCAAAGATTTATGATGAATATACAAGAAAGAATATTCTTGTGATGGAATATGTAGATGGCATTGAGATTAGTGATTCAAAAAAATTAGATGAACTGGGCTATGATCGTAGTGAGATAGCGGATAAATTGGCATTTAATTATATTTCACAGATTATTGAGAATGGTTTCTTTCATGCGGATCCGCATTCGGGAAATCTAAGAATTCGTGATAATCAAATCGTATGGATCGATTTTGGTATGATGGGCACTTTAGATGCGAATGAACGTGAAACGATGAAGGAGGCTGTTCGTGCAATTGCCTTGAGGGATACACAAAAATTAGTGGATTGTATCTTGATGATAGGGGATTGTAAAAAGGAGATTGATTATACGGCTTTTTGTGCGGACATGGATCGTTTTGTGAATCAATATTTGAGTGTTCCATATTCAGAGATCGATGTCGCCAAACTGATTCAGGATATGTTTTCGATTTGTCATGTATATTCGATTTCTTTGCCTAAAGGCATTAGTATGTTAGCTCGTTCTATGATGACGATTGAAGGAACGTTAACTGCTTTAGATTCGAATATGAATACGATGAAGATTGCGATGAGTCATAAGACAAGTTTGACAAAAATTGATTGGGAGAAAGAAATAAAGTCGGGATTTAAGCGTGGTATTGATGCGCTTTCTCGTTCGGTTGATATTCCTGTGCAGGCAAGCGATGTGTTGAAGATGGTTCAAAGAGGACAGATCAAGGTCAATTTGAATCTAATGGGTTCTCAAGCTCCACTTGCGAAGATTGATCAGATGGTGAATCGTTTGATTGTATGTGTGTTGATTGCCGCTTTGGTTATGGGTTCAAGCTTGATTTGTACGACAAAGATGAAGCCGATGATTATGGGAATACCAGCACTTGGATTTTTTGGATACATCATTGCGATTGGGATGAGTGTATGGTTGTTTTTTAAGATGTTATTTTTGCATCGAAAAAATAAGTCATTTTAAAGGGGAAGTATATGAAAAAAGGTAAAACTACAGTGGCTTCACTATTGATTGTGTTGGTCACTTTGGGATTGGATCAATGGACAAAGTGGGCCATTGAGAAGTCTATCGCATTAAATGATTCGGTTGAAATGATCAATCATTTCTTTTATTTGACATATGTTCGAAATACAGGGGCAGGTTTTAGTATGTTTGCGGGAGCTGGAATGGGTTTCTTTGCCACACTTACCATTATTGCCTTAGTAGGTATGGTATATATGTTTTTTAAAACGAATGATTCGCGTTATCAGATTTGTTTATCTTTAGTTTTTTCGGGAGCTATTGGAAACTTTATCGATCGTATGACGCTAGGTTTTGTAAGAGACTTTTTTAGTTTCTATATTTTTGGCTATCCATTTCCCGTATTTAATGTAGCGGATATCTGTATAACAGTGGGTATCGCATTAATATTAGTAAGTATGTTTATAGATGATAAGAAGGAGCAAGAGAGATGGAAACAAGAATCTTAAAGATAGATGAAGATACTAAATTGGATCGTTTGGATAAGGTTCTTGCGGAAAAATTGGATTTTTCACGTAAGAGAATTAAGGATTTATTGGACGAAGGAAATGTCTTGGTCAATCAAAAGGTGATGAAGGCAAGTTATAAAGTTAGCGTAGGAGATGAAATCGCGGTTTCTATTCCTGAACTAGATTCCACGGAAGTTCTTCCTGAACCAATTGATTTGAATATTGTATATGAGGATCATGATATTATTGTGATCAATAAGTCAAAGGGCATGGTTGTGCATCCAGCTCCTGGTCATTATTCTGGGACTTTAGTGAATGCGTTGTTGTATCATTGTAAAGATTTGAGTGGTATTAATGGGGTGATGCGTCCAGGTATCGTACATCGTATTGATAAGGATACGTCAGGATTATTGGTTGTTGCCAAGAATGATGTGGCCCATGAATCTTTAAGTCAGCAATTACAGGATAAAACGTGTCATCGTGAATATGTAGCTATTGTACATAATCCTTTTACGCACGAGCATGGTACGATTCATGCACCAATTGGTCGTGATGAAAAGGATCGTCAGAAAATGGCGGTTACCGCAAATAATTCGAAGGATGCGATTACACATTTTACAGTATTAGAAAACTTCAAGAAATTTGCGTATATCAAGTGTCAGTTAGAGACAGGTAGAACACATCAGATTCGTGTTCATATGCAGTATATTGAACATCCAATCGCAGGAGATCTCAAGTATGGTCCTAGAAAAACAATTCAGGCCAATGGTCAGTTGTTGCATGCATGTGCGTTGGAATTTGTGCATCCTACGACAAAGGAAAAGATGCGTTTTGAGATTGGTTTAGAACCTACTTTTGAAAGAGTTTTAAATGAACTTAGAAAAGGGGAAGAATAATGCGTGATGATGTATTAAGTTGGGATCAATATTTTATGGGCATGGCTCATTTGAGTGCAAAGCGTTCAAAGGATCCAAATACGCGTGTAGGAGCTTGTATAGTCAATCCTCAAAAAAGAGTGGTTGGACTTGGATACAATGGTTTTCCTTATGGTTGTGAAGATGAGGAGTTTCCTTGGGATCGAGATGGTGAATTTCTCGAGACTAAGTATCCCTATGTTGTGCATGCTGAATTGAATGCAATCTTAAATAGCATTCAAGACCTTCATGGTTGTACTTTATATGTATCGTTATTTCCTTGTAATGAATGTGCAAAGGCCATTATTCAGGCTGGTATTTCTTGCGTAGTATATGAAAGTGATAAGTATGATGGAACTGAAGGTAATATTGCGAGTAAGCGTATGTTTCATGAGGCGGGAGTAAAGCTTGTACAGCTTCCTTATGAGATTGATGTAGAAACAAAAATCAGTGAGCGTTAAGTCATCCAATTAGATGACTTTTTATTTTAGTTATGGTAAATGAAGAGGATGCTTTTGCGAGTGTTTTGACACTGAAAAAGAATTATATGGTCATGGTCATCTGTGAAATATTGATTCTCTTATTGTATTGTGGATTCTATATCACAATAGTTCGTAGAATTTCTAAAAAATCTGATGAACTTAATGAAGATTTAAATGGACTTAAAGAAATTAATGATAAAATAGGACATATCGCAGGTGATACACTCATTATTACTGCATCATATGCTCTACAAGAAATCTTCTTAGATAATTCCTATCGTGTAGGTGGAGATGAGTTTGTGGTCATTGGACAAGATGTATCCGAACTCTTATTCTTTGATCAATATGCAAAATTACTTAAACGAATGAAAGAATTAGAAATCAGTGTTGCGACAGGTTGTGTGTGGAAAGAAACTTGTTCAAATCTATCTGAAACTATACAAGAAGCGATCAAAAGATGTATGAAGATAAAGAGTGATATTATTCTTTAGTTGAAAATGATCGAAGAAGACAAAAAAGATTGGAAATTAAACTCCAATCTTCTGTGTGTTTTTGAAATGAAGCTTTGCCACTTGGTAAAGCTTTTCTTTTCCAAATTTTTGTACGAATTTCTTGCCGCACACATCCACCTTGCTTCCGGCACCTTTCTCAAATTTAAAATCATATTTTTCTTCCATAAGATCCCACGTTTCTAGAAAGGCATTTCTTGCCAGGATACTCGCACAAGCTACTGCTAGGTATTTGTTTTCGGCCTTGGTCTCAAAAGTGATACCTCTAATGACTTCAGGAAAGCCTTGTAAGTAGCGATAGTAACTTTTTTCTTGCACAAACTGATCAATAACAATCTGCTTAGGAAGCGTATATCCTTTATGCACCAAATTTACATAAGCCTGGTTATGCAGGCGACACTTCATATCCACCATATTACAAGTATCATGCATGTCATTATATTTTGTATTGGGAACAATCAAAATACTATGTGGACACACTTCCTTGATGATAGGTGCAAGCTTACGAATCTTAACATCATCCACCTGCTTTGAATCTTGAATGCCAAGATGTGCAAGTTTTTTTCGAGCCTTGTTTGTGACAATACAGCTAGCCACTACAACTGGACCAAAATAATCACCAGTACCCACTTCATCGCTGCCCGCTTGATCTTGTGCTTCACTATTTGTTTGTTTTGGTTCTAACCAAGAAAGATCGGCTCCCTGAAATACAACTTTACCACTTGTATATGCCGTAATCGAACATTCTTTCGTCTTGATTTGATAGTACGTATACTGTGGTGTACTTTCTTTTAATATAAAAGGAGATAATCTATTTTTTAATTGAAAGATCTCTTCTTTTGTCATATTCTTTGTGAATGTTGCCATTTT
>OHUB01001239.1_pt1 | contig 10199 bp, 8 predicted proteins | sample 1579091 | NCBI WGS metagenome assembly OHUB01 (sample SAMEA3879566, study PRJEB24766) | human gut metagenome | biome: human-associated habitat; feature: feces | place: USA | collected 1985/1987
ACTCCTGCGGCATTTGTCACGAAACAGTCTGATACGGAGCTTTTTCGAATGCCTCCGTGTTTTCTTTCAGAAAGGAGTATCATGACGTTTTTTTCCAGAAAACATTTACGCCTTCTCCTCCTTCCTGCGCTCCTTCTTCTGACGGGCTGCGCAGGTTCCGCAAAGGAGACGGCGGATTCCACAGAGAACGAAAAGCTCTCCGCCGTGGCGACCATTTTTCCGCAGTACGATTTTCTGCGTGCCATCGGCGATCACCTCGATCTCCACATGCTGCTTTCCCCGGGCGCAGAAAGCCACTCATTTGAGCCGACACCGGGCGATATGATCACAGTTTCCGAATGCGATCTCTTCGTCTACGTCGGCGGCGATTCCGATGCCTGGGTGGAAACGATTCTCGATTCCGTCGATACCTCGAACAAAGAAGTCGTCACGCTGATGGACTGCGTCGACACCGTTGCCGAGGAAACGGTCGAGGGAATGGAGACCCACGGCCACGCACACGATCATGAGGACGAGGATACGGACCACGACGAGGATTCCCACGATCACGAAGACGAATCCCACGGCGAACAGGACGAGCACGTCTGGACCTCGCCGAAAAATGCAATGCGGATTGTCCAGAAGCTCTGCGATGCGCTCTGCCGCCTCGACCCGGAAAACGCGGACGATTATCAGGCAAACACTGCTTCATACCTCGCTTCGCTTACCTCCCTCGATGAGGAATTTTCCGATGTCACAGCGAATGCCAGCCGCCACACCATCGTTTTCGGCGACCGTTTTCCGTTCCGCTATTTCGCAGACGCCTACGGCCTCGACTATTACGCGGCATTCCCCGGCTGCTCCTCGGAATCCGAGGCGAGTGCCAAAACACTTTCTTTTTTAATTGACAAGATCAACGAAGAGCAGATTCCTGTCGTCTTCCACACCGAGCTGTCCAACGAAAAAATGACGGACTGCATCTGTGAGGCGACCGGCGCGAAAAAGCTGCTGCTTCACTCCTGTCACAACGTATCCAAAGATGATTTCGAAAACGGCGCCACGTATCTTTCCCTGATGGAACAGAATGTCGCCGCACTAAAGGAGGCTCTGAACTAATGGCTCTACTTACCTGCAGTGATGTCACCTTCTCCTACGAGGGCATCCCGGTCCTGACCGATGTCAACTTTGCCCTGGAAGCCGGCTCCTACCTCTGTATTGTGGGCGAGAACGGTTCCGGAAAAAGTACTCTGGTCAAGGGACTGCTTCACTTAAAAAATCCGTCCACCGGCTCGATCACAACCGGCGACGGGCTTCATCCAAGCGAGATCGGCTATCTGCCGCAGCAGACCGCCGCACAAAAGGATTTCCCGGCGAGCGTCTGGGAAGTCGTGCTGTCCGGCCGGCAGAACCACCCGCATTTCCCGCCGTTTTACACAAAGGCAGACAAAGAGGACGCGCTCCGCAATATGGAGCTTCTCGACCTCCTTCCATTAAAGAAACGATGCTACCGTGATCTCTCCGGCGGCCAGCAGCAGCGTGTGCTTCTCGCTCGTGCGCTTTGCGCCACAAAGAAACTGCTGCTCCTCGACGAGCCGGTCACTGGCCTTGACCCGGTCATGACAAACGAAATGTACCAGCTCATCCGCCGCATCAACCGCGAGCAGAACGTTACGATCATCATGGTTTCCCACGATATCCGCAATATTCTGCCGGACGCAACGCACATTCTCCAGCTCGACCAGAAGCAGGTCTTCTTCGGTCCGATGGACGAGTATCTGAAAACCGAGGCTGGAAAACAGTTTTTAGGAGGTGCCGACTTATGATTTCGAATCTGCTGAAAATGCTTTCTTATCCGTTTATGCAGCGTGCCCTTGTGGTCGGCATTCTCGTCTCTTTGTGTGCCGCACTGCTTGGCGTCAGCCTCGTGTTAAAGCGCTACTCCATGATCGGCGACGGCCTCTCCCATGTCGGATTCGGCTCTCTTGCAATTGCAGCGGCACTCGGTTTTGCTCCGCTTGCCTTCACAATCCCTGTCGTCGTGCTTGCCGCCTTTCTGCTGCTCCGCATGAACGAATCCAGCAAGATCAAAGGCGACGCCGCCATCGGCCTGATTTCAAGCTCTGCGCTTGCGATCGGTGTCATCACGGTTTCGTGGTCGAGCGGCATGAACACCGATGTCAACAACTACATGTTCGGAAGCATCCTTGCGATGAGTGATGAGGACGTTGTTCTCTCCGTGGTGCTCTCCATCGTCGTGCTGATCCTGTTCGTCCTGTATTACAACCGTATTTTTGCCGTCACTTTCGACGAGACATTTGCCAAAGCAACCGGTGTCCGCGCAGAGGTTTACAACATGCTGCTGGCATTCTTAACCGCCATCACCACCGTCCTCGGCATGCGCATGATGGGCGCGCTTCTGATCTCAAGCCTGCTGATTTTCCCGGCACTGACCTCGATGCGTCTCTGCCATACCTTCCAGAGCGTGGTGATCTGCTCCGCGGTTCTCTCGGTGGTGTGCTTCCTTCTTGGCATGTCCCTCTCGTTTTTCCTGTCCTCCCCTGCCGGAGCGACGGTCGTAATCGTGAACCTGCTGGCATTCCTGATCTTTTCTGCGATTGCCAGAATCCGCGAGCATACCGCATAAAAAGTTTCCGATCTGACCTGCTTTGTTTTACTGGAGGTATTTTATGAATCGAATTGTAATTGCACTGTTAAAACCGTTTTCCTTCATCCCGGCGATTCTGATGATGTCGATGATTTTCTCCTTCTCTTCCCAGAACGGAACGGAATCCTCACAGCTCAGTGAAAAAGTGGCGCGCGGCATTTTCATCACGATCGACCACATCATGGACCGCGGATGGGATGATGAGAAGATCCAGGAACTGGCTGACGAGTATCAGTACCCGGTGCGGAAGCTGGCTCATATGACAGAGTACTGTCTGCTTGCAATCTGTGTTTCGCTTCCGCTCTACGTCTACGGCCTGCGCGGCTTCGCGCTCACGTTTCTTGCCGGCATCCTCTGTGTCGCCTTTGCCGCGAGCGATGAATTCCACCAGACGACGGTCGCCAACCGCGGCCCGTCGGTAAAGGACGTCGGCATCGACAGCATCGGCGTTCTCTTCGGCATCACGTTTGTACGGCTGTTCTGCTGGATTGCACTCGGCGGAAATACGAAAAAAAGAAAGCGGCGCAGACGGCGCTACTATTACTAAAAATATTGGATAACAGAAAAATCCCCGTTGGAAAAATCATTTCTCCTGAAACTGATTTTCCCAACGGGGATTTTTTCATTTTTCTTAAAAACAGCTCTTAGGAAAGTGAATCCGCATACGCCTGAATATCTGCCTTCATCTGAATCCAGGCATCCTCATGCTCCACGTAGTACAGAGGGCAGAGCTTTTCGGTTACATCATAGTGACGGATCACATCGTCCGAAGTCAGATTGAACCGCTTGCATAAGAAACCGGCGAGCTGGACCACAGAATTGTATGTCTCATCGGTAAATTCACCGCTGTCATCCGGGTGGCAGCATTCAATCGAGATCGTATCGAAATTACGCTGGTTCGATGCATACGACCATTCACTCGTCGGGATACACTGAACGACTTCTCCCTCGATGCCGACGACGAAATGGCTGCTGGCCTGCGCCTCCTGCGTCTCAGGCAGGTTTTCAAAGTAATCACGGTTCTGCATCGCCGTGCTTCCCGGGTTTGCGGTGTAGTGAATAACGATGCCGTCCACCTTTTTCAGCCTCGTCTGCGGTCTGGACCAGCTGTTCGGCGTCAGAAGCTCCACATCAATCGGCGGAGCGCCGGTCCAATCGGTGATATCGTTGTCCTCATAATCAGAACCGGAATAGTCAACGGCCGTGATATCACTTGCCGTTTTTGCCACACGGCGGATGCCGCTGTAAATGCCGACGCAGATCAGCACCACCAGAACTCCCGTCAGAAACATTCTGCGGTGAAGCTGGCGCTGCCTCTGTTTTCTTGTCATTTTTCCCCGTCTCTTCTGTGCCATATGTTCTCTCCCCGCTGCAAATAAGCGCCCCCTCATTTGAAAAGGCAGAAGCTGAAAAGTTTCTGCCCTTTCCCCCTTCTGCCTTTTGCGACTTTTTATTCTTATTTATCGTCCACGCTGTAGTTCGGAGCCTCTTTGGTGATGTGGATATCATGCGGATGGGACTCTTTTAAGGATGCTGCGGAAATCTTCACAAATTTTCCGGTCTCCTTTAAGGTCTCAACATCTTTCGCTCCGCAGTAGCCCATACCGGAACGAAGTCCGCCGATCAGCTGGAATACAGTATCCTCTACGAGGCCTTTGTATGCTACACGGCCTTCCACACCTTCCGGAACCAGTTTCTTGGCGCCGGTCTGGAAGTAACGGTCTTTGCTTCCGTTCTCCATGGCTGCGATGGATCCCATTCCACGGTATACTTTGTATTTTCTTCCCTGGAACAGTTCGAAATCTCCCGGGCTCTCATCGCATCCTGCGAAGATGCTTCCCATCATGCAGACATTGGCACCGGCTGCGATAGCCTTTGTCATGTCTCCGGAGTACTTGATACCGCCGTCGGCGATGATCGGAGTTCCGGTCTTCTTTGCTTCCGCATAGCAGTCCATAACGGCTGTGATCTGCGGTACACCGATACCTGCAACGACACGGGTCGTACAGATAGAACCAGGTCCGATACCGACTTTAACAGCGTCTGCTCCGGCTGCGATCAGGTCTCTTGTTGCCTCTGCGGTTGCCACGTTTCCGGCGATTACCTGCAGATCCGGATAATGCTCTTTGATGAGACGAAGTGTTTTGAAGATATTTGCGGAATGTCCGTGAGCGGAGTCGATGACGATCACGTCTACGTGTGCTTTTACCAGCGCATCGACACGATCGAGCACGTTTGCCGTGATGCCGACTGCGGCACCGCAGAGCAGACGTCCCTGCTCATCCTTGGCGGACAATGGGTACTTGATGGTTTTCTCGATATCTTTGATGGTGATCAGACCTTTGAGGTTGAAATCGTCATCGACAATCGGAAGTTTTTCTTTTCTGGATTTTGCAAGGATTGCTTTTGCCTCGTCCAGCGTAACGCCTACTTTTGCAGTGATCAGGTTTTCGCTGGTCATGGACTCTTTGATTTTCTTGGTGAAATCAGTTTCAAACTTCAAATCACGGTTTGTAATAATACCAACCAGTTTTCCGTTCTCGGTAATCGGGACACCGGAAATACGGAATTTTGCCATCAGATTATTGGCATCTTCCAGGGTGTGCTCCGGAGACAGATAGAACGGATCGGTGATAACACCGTTCTCAGAACGTTTTACTTTGTCTACTTCTTCTGCCTGCTGCTCAATCGACATATTCTTGTGAATAATACCGATTCCTCCCTGACGTGCCATGGCAATTGCCATACGGTGTTCTGTAACCGTATCCATGCCGGCGCTCATCATCGGGATGTTCAGCTTGATCTTCTTGGTCAGATGCGTAGTCAGATCTACCATGTTTGGGGTTACTTCAGAATACTGCGGAACCAGAAGCACATCATCGAAGGTAATACCATCACCAATAATTGTACCCATTTTCTTATCTTCCTTTCTTCTTAAGTCTTTTTGATTTATCACCTAATTTAACACAAAACAAAAAAGCTGTCAATCCATAAATACTTTTCTTGGTGCGCGGTTGCGGATATCTTTTAACATCACTTCATCCGGTTCGAAGATCACCATCTGCATTGTGTTGTCCTTGGAGATCACAAATGCATACGGTTTGTGGCCCTGTCCTTCGATTCCGGAGGAATAGTTGTAACGTTTGATACTCTGGTTTTTTTTGTAGGAATCAAGCTGATGGGACTGGTACGGAGCCAGGATTTCCATGTTGGAAAGCTCATAGCTTGCGGCTCTTTTTCTTCTTGACTGCGAATAGATACGGTCGATGTCGAGCTCGCCGTTGACGTACAGATACTCAAACTCTACCGAAAGCTTCGGGATAAAAATATAGTCTACGATTCCAAGTACCAGCGCAAGAAGCAGAATCAGCGGATTCATCATAATTCCTGCGGCTGCAAAAAGAACGGTAAAGAAGATCAGAACTCCTTTGATCACCTTGTCTTTTCCTGTCTGCTGTTTTTTCACCAGCACTTCTGTGTAAAGATCACTCATTTACTCCATCCTCCTCAAGATATTCGATCAGTTTTGCTACATTGTCCGCGTTCTTTGTATTGACCAACACAGTCAGATAACACGGCTCATAGTACGTAAGGCCCATATCCTGGTACTTTTTCAATTTGGAAATGTCAAGGCAGGTATCTCCCGCCTTTATCCCGTACTTCTCACACGTCGCTTCGTCAAACAGTGTAGACAGATCCAGAAAATAATCGTCTTTGCTGTAGTTGTCGTACACGGCCTGTGAACAGATCAGAGCATCCATGCTCTGTGCGGCAATCACGGCTGTGAATTTCATCAGCGTGTTGTAATCCGCGTTTTCCAGGTTTTCACCGAAGCTGTAGCTCGTATCGATGCTTACCTTTTCGTACTTATCTCCGGTTCCGAGCGCTTCTTTTAGGTCCTCCTCGATCGGACTTACATCCTGCAGTCCTGCGTAATCCACTACGGCAATGCTCACGAGGTCATAATACTTCGCATTTTCATGGATATTCACAATCGTGCCGATGATGAAGATAACAGCGATGATGCCGAAAATGACAGCCTTGTAGTATTCCCAGATATAGGCCAGTTTCTCTTTAAAATTCATTTTCGACAGCTTCTCTTTTTCGAGCTGCATCTTCTCCTTCCTTGTCATGTCGGATTCATAACGACTTGCCATGTGTGTTTCTTCTCCTTTGTTGTATTTCCCCCAACATCCTACAAATCAGTATAGCATAAAACGCCGGAAGCGTCCATATACGCCGCCCGGCGAAAGCATGAAAACTTTCTGAAATTTTTTGTAACGATTCAGAGCCATGCGAAATGGAAGAAAAACTTTCCACTAAAAAACCGGCCGGCAAAGACAGGACTTCGGAACCCATGTTCCGCTACGGTCTTTGCCAGCCGGTTTTCTTATTTTGTTTTACCAGACATTTTTATCCCGGAAATTACATCATTCCCATTCCGCCCTCTGCGCCTGTCGGCATAGCCGGAGCCGGCTCTTTGATGGTGGAAACTACGGACTCGGTGGTCAGCAGGGTTGCGGAAACGCTGGTAGCGTTCTGCAGTGCGCTTCTGGTAACCTTAACCGGATCAAGGATACCAGCCTGGATCATGTCTACATACTCTTCGTTGTATGCATCAAATCCAACACCTACTTTGGACTCTTTTACTTTGTTGATCACAACAGCGCCTTCCAGACCTGCGTTTGTTACGATGTGGAACAGAGGAGCCTCGAGTGCTTTCTGTACGATTCTTGCACCGATCTTCTCGTCGCCGTCCAGGCTGTCAATCAGCTCTGCAAGCTGTGTTGTTACATGAATGTATGCAGAACCGCCGCCTGCGATGATACCCTCTTCTACGGCTGCTCTCGTTGCATTTAAAGCATCCTCCATACGGAGTTTTTCTTCTTTCATCTCGGTCTCGGTTGCTGCACCTACACGGATAACAGCTACGCCGCCTGCCATTTTTGCCAGTCTCTCCTGCAGTTTCTCTTTATCGAACTCAGAAGTGGTCTCCTCGATCTGGGATCTGATCTGGCCGATTCTTGCTGCGATGGCATCTTTTGCGCCGGCACCGTCAACGATAACGGTGTTCTCTTTCTGAACTTTAACAGATTTTGCACGTCCGAGCATTTCCAGAGTAGCGTCTTTTAATTCCAGACCAACTTCCTCGGAGATCACCTGGCCGCCGGTCAGGATTGCGATATCCTCGAGCATTGCTTTTCTTCTGTCGCCGTATCCCGGTGCTTTGACAGCTACTACGTTGAAGGTTCCGCGCAGTTTGTTGATCACGAGTGTCTGGAGAGCCTCGCCCTCTACGTCCTCAGCGATGATCAGCAGTCTTGCGCCGCTCTGTACGATCTGCTCCAGCAGCGGAAGAACTTCCTGAATGTTGGACAGTTTCTTATCGGTAATCAGGATATAGGGTTTGTCCAGCTGCGCCTCCATCTTCTCGGTATCGGTGATGAAGTAGGCCGAGATATAGCCACGGTCGAACTGCATACCCTCGACCACATCCACATGGGTTTCGGTACCCTTGGCCTCCTCGACGGTGATGACACCCTCCTTATTGACCTTGCCCATCGCCTCGGCGATCAGCTTGCCGATGGTACCGTCGTTATTGGCGGAAATCGTAGCGACCTGCTCGATCTTCGCGAAATCGGTGCCTACGGTCTGGCTCTGCTTCTTGAGCGAATCCACGACCACACCGACCGCCTTGTCGATACCGCGCTTGAGGTCCATCGGATTGGCTCCGGCGGTCACGTTCTTCAGTCCCACGCCGATCATCGCCTGCGCCAGCACGGTCGCAGTCGTCGTGCCGTCGCCGGCATCGTCGTTGGTCTTCGAAGCGACCTCCTTGACCATCTGGGCGCCCATGTTGGGAATCGCGTCCTCCAGCTCCACCTCCTTGGCGACGGTCACACCGTCCTTGGTCACCTGGGGAGCACCGAACTTCTTGTCGATGATTACGTTACGTCCTTTGGGACCGAGCGTTACCTTCACAGCGTTCGACAAAGCGTCCACGCCCTCCTTGAGAAGCTCACGGGCTTCCACGTTGTATTTTATCTCTTTTGCCATAATCGTAATTTTTTTAATCCAACCGAACTAATTAAATGATAGCCAGAATATCCTGCTGCTTCATAATCAGGTAATCCGTGCCATCGACGTTAATCTCCTGACCGGCATACTTGCCGTAAAGCACCTGATCGCCGACTTTGACTTCCATCTTGATTTCCGAAGTACCGGGACCTACGGCGATTACTTTGCCTGCCAGCGGCTTCTCCTTCGCCGTATCGGGAATGATCAAACCTCCGGCCGTTTTCTCTTCCGCCGGGTTGGGCAGGATCAACACGCGGTCTGATAATGGTTTTACGTTCATAGTGGTATGATTTTAATTGTTATAAGTTATATTTAACAGTTTTTCAATTCAGCGTTTGCGACGATAACTCCAACAAGAGATATGCCAAACGATTTTTGACAGGAAAGTCTGACAAATCGGGCGGCAAGACTGTCATTTTGACAAAACGGCAGATACATCATCCTGACACCGTACGTTTCCGCTCCATCGATACCGTCAGAGAGGACCGTACGCACAGAATCCGAAAAGAATTTCGCCGTTTTTTTGCACGGACGGAAAAAACCTATTATCTTTGCACTCCGGTTGATCTTCGGTATCGACCGATATGGTGGATGTAGCTCAGTCGGTTAGAGCGTCGGATTGTGGTTCCGAAAGTCGTGGGTTCGAGCCCCATCTTCCACCCGAAAAGGCTTTCTTCGGAAGGCCTTTTTTTTATTATAAGATACAAATTATCACGCATTTGTCATTCAGAGTGCACCCCGAAAAGGGAAAATGCACCGAAGTTCTGCCAAGACATCGAGACCCGAAACAGGTATCCGCAATCCCCGAATAAACCCCATACCTTCGCGATAACCGTCTTTGCAAATAAGGAGTACGACAAATATCGCCCGCTTCGAAAACTTGCCCCGATAAAAAACCGGAATCGTCGTTTTATTGAATTTTGGCAGACTTCTCGGTTGATTTTTCGCGTCACCCAGCGTATAACCACCCTACTTCCGCTGGAGCACATAAAAGAAAAAGGCTCGGCAATCATCAGATTACCAAGCCTTTTCATCAGTCGGGGTGACAAGATTCGAACTTGCGACCACACGCCCCCCAGACGCGTACTCTAAACCGGGCTGAGCTACACCCCGAACTCTTTCGGAGTGCAAATATACGACTTTTGCCTTACAAAAAAAATGAAATGCAAATATTTTTTCACTCTTCGACAAAAAACCGGCTTAAAATCTCCAGTCATTCCATTCTCACAATGCCAAGGTACGCTCCTTTCGGCCTAAAAAAGTTCACAACATCAATCTTACCTTGCGTGATTATCCCTCTTGGGGAGCACAGGCCTCCAAGCCCTTTCCGAGAAGGATGGGGGGTAAACGCGGCCACAGGTCGCGAATAAACATCTCCGGATCAGATCCCGAAATCGTCGGATAATTGTCTTACCTTATTATATAATAATTCATATACGGTCGGCATATTTCTGTTTTTTTCATATCGCATATCGAA
>OHUB01001241.1_pt1 | contig 10183 bp, 7 predicted proteins | sample 1579091 | NCBI WGS metagenome assembly OHUB01 (sample SAMEA3879566, study PRJEB24766) | human gut metagenome | biome: human-associated habitat; feature: feces | place: USA | collected 1985/1987
ATCGCATGGGGGATATGGCTTATTATGTTTGTTTTGTTGCTTATTGATAGACATATCTGGATTCCAGAAAGTTCAACATTGATTGTAAGAAAGCTATTGAAGAAGCAATCGTATTAAATTTTGATGGACTGCCTTTAAAGGAAGATGCCGCAAAACAAGTGCTGGAACAGTTTGGAGAAGAACGTATGACGTTTGTTATGGCAAATACGCTTCGGGAACTTTCTTATGACGGCAGATTTTCCAAACAGAACAAAGACTGGGCAGAACATATCGAAATCCCGGAAAATATCAATCAGGGGAAGAATCTGAATCAGGATTATGTGATAGAAAGCCACCCAGCGGTGTTAGATGGATTTATTGATATGGCAAGGGCAGAGATCCGTATGCAGAAGATTGAACAGGCATTAGATGAAGCGGAAGTCACCATTACAGCAGATACCAGAGGATTTGAAGCAGATGGACATGCAGGAACCTGGCATACAGTAGATGAAAGAGAGTATGCAGGGGAGAAGTTCTTCTTCATGGAACATGATGAGTATGGTTCAGATGTGGCAGGGATTATCGTATCGGAACATGGTCAGCTTGTCGCAGAAGATCTCTGGAATGGGTATGATGCAGGAGCATTGGAAGCTATTTCAGAATATCTGCAGGAGAAAGGGATTTCTGTGGAAGGACTTATGCCGGAACTGGAACCGGATGAACTGGCATATAAGATTGATGATAGGTATTTTGCAATCCAGAGAACAGAGGAAGGCTATGATTATACCTTTTATGCTTTGGATTATGATGAGATCGACGGCGGTGCGTATGACAATCCTGATATTTCTATGCAGCAGGCAATGGAAGATATTCTGGAAGATGAAGAAATGTCTCTGGAAAATGCAGTTCCCGTTGACTATGAGGATTTGATGGCAGAAGTGGAAGAAGCAGGCGAACGGCAGATGCAGCTGGCACAGTTATTAAAGAATTGTCCACCAAGTATTTTTGAGGATTATGACAGGGAAAGAGCAGTAGATACCTGTGAGGGAATTGCAATGCAGTTTACCAAGAGCAAAGGGTATCTGACCGTACAGGAAACGGAAGAAGGCTATTTTTACATTTTCTATGATTCTGATCTGCATGAAATCAATGCGGGCGATTACGATAATCCAGATATATCTGTTCAGAAGGCTACTTATGAAATCTTGAAAAGTGAAAGAATGGATGATATGGAGTGCGTCAAAGTGGATTACAAGGAATTTGAAGCAATGACCATCCAACATTCCAAAGACTTACTACAGGCAGGTGAACTTCGTGCGACTTCTGAGATTGGAAGAGATGAGGTTGCATTAAATGGTCTTAGCAGGGCAGAAGTGGAACGGGGTGTCTTGTATCACGCACAGGGTATTCTGGAAGATATGGGATTAGAAAATGAAGTAGAGCTGCTTGCAGCAAGGGTGCATGGTTCCAGAAGCAGAGAGGAACTTTACAGAGATGATTCTGACCTTGATGTGGTGCTTTCTTATCGTGGCAATATCCGGGAGGACAGTTTCTTCAATGAATTAAATGCTCATGGTATAGCAATGGCAGGTATTAAGGTGGACATCAATCCTATTGCCGAAGAAAGAATCACTCTGGCAGAATATATGAAGGAAGCAGATGCTTACCTTGATCAGCAGGAGATCAAAAAGCTGGCGGTGGATTTAGATAATTTCAGCTATGAATATGACACTTACGAATATAAAGATACCGTTGAGGACAGGGAAGAACAGGTGGAGAAAATCACAGAGGACATTCTGAATAAGAAAACAGGGTGTTTAAAGGACTGGTTGGTTGAAGTATCGGAAGAATCTGATATAGACAGTGATGTGATAACTGCCCGGTCACTGCTCTCCCGTTTAGAAAATGCAGAAACCTTTTCTATCTTTACCAGACAATCAGAACAGGAACAGCCAGAAGCTACGATCAGTTTCTATGTAGCAGAGTGCATGGAGTTCCCGGTCATGGGTGAGTACCATAATAATCTTACTCTGGAAGAAGCGATTAAGATTTATGAAAGTATTCCGGCAGATCGACTGCATGGAGGCAAAGGGATTGGTTTTGACCTGTAGGACGGGGATAAGGATTATTCTGGAGAGTACGAACTGATGTGTTGGGACAGAGTAGACAGGGAACTGATAGATATGATTCCGCATTATAAGGAAAGTCCATTGGTACAGAAAGCAATTAACGATATGGAAAAGTATCTGAATGAGAAACATGGAAAAGTCCAGGAAGCAGAACAGGCTGTGGAAATGAAACAGGAAGTTCCAGAAGCACCAGTCAAGAAAGAATCCGTATCAGTAGAACCGAACCGGGAACAAAACAAAGAGCCTGCAAAGGGTGAAAAAGGAGAACTGAAAAAATCTGTACTGCAGTCGTTGAAAGAGTTTCAGGCAAGGGCAAAAGCACAGGAGCAGGAAAATAAAGAAGTAGAAAAATCCAAAGCACATAAGAAGGGGGATGTAGAATTATGATGAATCTGGCAATGAACTTTGATACAGACGAATGTTCAGTAACGGCAATGTTTGATAAAGGAAACAGAAATGACACAATGGAAGCAATCGACCATATCATTCCATTTCTAAAAGGGGATGCGGATATGATCGTGCTTGTCTGCAATACCCTAAGAAAGCTGTTCTGCATGAGTGATGAAGGCTATGAGACTTTTCTTATGGACTTGGAAGATTATAAATCGGAACTGGAAGAGGGGGAATGAATTCAAGCCAGAGTGCAGTATAGCAGGTGAAAGATGAGAAGCGAAGGAAAAAGTGTCAGCATTGAGAAGTGTTAACAGGTATATATTGGAAGAATTCAGCCAGGGAAACTCTGGCTGATATAAAAACACATCTGCAGAAACAGTGACTGAAGAAATTTTGAGTAGTGGAATTGGGAAGAAGTATTTAGATACTATAATAAAGAGATTAGCTGGCTTGTATACTGACAGAGAGGACATAGTAAACAGATTTGCGTTATTATCAGGGATTGTAGGGAGATTCCGAAGAGCTTTTGTTCAGATGATGAAACAATAGGATTGGTACAGGAATTATATAGAACAAAAGTTAATAAAGGGATTTGTTGCGTTTTCTGCTATAATAATCTGCCAGCAAAGAATGTGTTGTCTGAATATGTTTGTGATTATAAGAAACGAGCAGGGTTATTTCAAAGATCTGCAGATTTAGAGTAGTTCTTTTTTTCTGAGAGAAAAATTAAAAATCGTTTTTGGTTCTTCTGGAGAGTGATTATAGCGTTTGGGAAACATCCGGAGAAACCATTACCTCAGAGTGTCGTAAAGTTCTTTATCAAAGAAGGCTTTGAGATGCCCTTTCTTTTTTATGCAAATCTTTTCTCTTGTCTACATATATAAACCTAAGAAAAAGCTTGACGTTTAAATATTACAAGTGTAATATTTAAGAAAATACGAAAAAAGGAGAAATAAAACTATATGAGAAAAAAGAAAAGAAAAAAACACACGAAGATTATCACAAAAATAGTTTTATTTAGCGGTATATTGATTGGTGGTGAAATCGGTATTGTAACAATAATGAATTGTAATGTTCCTGAAAAAAGACTAATGGAATATATGAAATATATTGAAAAAGGGGAATATGAGCAAATGTATGCCATGCTGGATCAGAAAAAAAGCAGCATGAACAGTAAGGAAGAATTTATAGAACGAAATTCTAAAATATATGAAGGCATTGAGATGTCTGATCTGTCCATAACCGATATTACAGTAAAAAGACAAGAAAACGGAAATGCGGCAGTTTCCTATACAACAAATATGCAGACTGCTGCAGGAAATGTAGAATTTACCAACAATGCGGTATTTTCACATAACTGGACAGGATATCATTTAATCTGGCAGGATCAGTTGATTTTTCCAGAGTTATCTGCAACGGATAAAGTTCAGGTAACGTCAGAAGAGGCAAAGAGAGGAGATATTTTAGACAGAAATGGTCGTCAGTTGGCTGGAGAGGGAACTGCATCTTCGGTAGGAATTGTTCCGGGCAGGATGGAGAACAGAGAAGATACAATAAAAAAACTGGCAGAGTATCTTGGAATTGGAGCAGACGAAATTGAGGATAAGTTAAAAGCCGATTGGGTAAAAGCAGATTCTTTTGTACCAGTAGCAACAATTCCTAAAATACAAGAGGTCGATCTTCTGACAGTGAATCCGGATAAAACTGTTCTGGAAGAAAAAGAAAAGCAGGACACATTATTGAAGATTCCAGGTATTATGTTATCTGATGTAAAAGTACGAACTTATTATCTAAAAGAAGCTGCCTCTCATCTGGTAGGGTATGTACAGGCGGTTACAGCCGAAGATTTGCAGGAACATAAAGGGGAAGGGTATCGTACAAACAGTGTGATTGGAAAGACGGGACTGGAAACGCTTTATGAAAAAGAACTAAAAGGGACAGATGGGTGTGAGATCTGTATTGTAGATGCAAATGGAAATAAAAAAAGTGTCATTGCATATGAGCCTAAAAAAGATGGAGAAGATATCCATACTACGATTGATGGCGATCTTCAAAGTACTCTTTATGAACAATTTAAAGAAGACAGAGGATGTTCTGTAGCCTTGAATCCTTATACAGGGGAAGTACTGGCGTTGGTAAGTACGCCATCTTATGATAATAATGATTTTGTACGTGGAATGGACAATAGCCAGTGGAGTGCATTAAATGAAAATGAAGACAGGCCTTTATACAACCGCTTTCGCCAGACATGGTGTCCTGGCTCAACTTTTAAACCTGTAATTGCTGCAATTGGATTAAAAGTGGGGGCATTTACTGCAAATGACGATTTTGGAAATGAGGGTCTGGCGTGGCAGAAAGATTCCTCGTGGGGAGATTATACAGTGACTACACTTCATGATTATGAACCTGTGATCTTGAAAAATGCGCTTATTTATTCAGATAATATTTATTTTGCAAAAGCAGCATTAAAAATTGGTGCGGATCAACTGATGCAGTCTCTAAATCAAATAGGATTTAATCAGGAACTTCCATTTGATATTAAAATGTCAGAGTCCCAATATTCTAATATGGACAAGATAGAAACAGAAATCCAGCTTGCTGACAGTGGGTATGGACAGGGACAGATTCTGGTAAATCCTTTGCATCTTGCAAGCATTTATACGGCTTTTCTAAATGATGGAAATATGATAAAGCCATATCTTCACGCGGATGGTGGAAGCACTTCCAGTGAAATCTGGATAAAAGATGCTTTTTCACCACAAATTGTTTCGGAGGTTATGGAGGGGTTAGAGGGTGTAGTGAATAACCCGGAAGGAACTGGTTATGGAGCATGCCGGGAAGACATTAGATTAGCAGGAAAAACCGGAACAGCGGAACTGAAAGCTACAAAAGAAGATACATCTGGAACAGAAATTGGCTGGTTTACAGTTTTTACTACAGATAGAGATACAAAGAATCCTATTTTGCTCATCAGTATGGTAGAGAATGTGAAAGATATTGGAGGAAGCGGTTATGTGGTGGAAAAGGATAAGGCGATACTGGATGAATATCTTGGTAATGAATAATTTTTACCTTTAAATATTACAAATGTAAGAGGAAAATGATATGAAAAAAATTTGGAAAATATTTGTGGGAGTTATTTTTCTTGCTGTCTGTAGTGGATGTGGCATAAAGAAAGAGCAGAAAAAGACAATTGAAGATACGAAAGAAAAAATTTACAGAGAGTGTGAAATGCTGGCAGAAGACTATCAGAGCATATATGAGAATGCTGCGAAAGAAAATGCACTATATGAGCTGAGTACAATACAAAAAAGTATGGATTATTTTGGAAAATATGGATATGCAGTAATTGATTCCTACAATCAGCTGGATATGGTTCAAAGTATTAAAGTAGATGATTTTTTGAAAAAAGCAGAAAAAGAGAAGAATGGAAAAACTACTATATTTCAAGTTATAGCAGGGGATTATTTTATCCGGTATGATCTGAAAACCAAACAGGGGAAAATAGACGTTGAAGTAAGCTCTTTTAAATGGAAAGAGGATACTTGGCAGGAAACATATTATCATGAGTTTAGAGCTAATTCATGGAAATATACAGAAAACGGGTATTTCTTTATGGAAGAATATCATCCGGCTGGATATGATGGACCGTCTGGATATCGGGACTTTCGGGTAGCACCGTTAAATAAAAAATGTCGGGAGTTGAATCGAAAATATATACTTCCTTTTGGATATACACTTAATAAATTGTTTACTTCTAATTGGAGTGAAAAAAATTATGATGGAATAAATTTTTATGATGTTTTTGACCGTTTACTTTCAATGGAAGAAAAAACTGATGAATTTAAGGAAGGAAAGACTTATGAAATCCCAAAAGAATCATTTGAAGCGATATTTCAAAAATATTTTAATATAAGCGCAGAGATACTGCAGACAGGAACGGTATTTCACACGGAAACACAGACATATCGGTATCGAACCAGAGGAATCGTATATGATTTTGCTCCCACACCATATATTCCATATCCGGAAGTTGTTTCCTACATAGAAAATCAAGATGGAACAATAACACTGGAAGTAAATGCGGTATGGCCACAAAAAGAATTAGATCAGGCGTTTTGTCATAGCGTAACCATTCGGCTGTTAGATAAAGATAGATTTCAATATGTATCCAATTATGTATCAAGGTCAGAAATAGAGGTTACCTGGTATACGGAAAGATTATCAGACGAAAAGTGGGAGGAATGTTATGGAGATAATTGATATGAGTACAAAAAGAAAACTGAAAAAGATGGTGAGTGTTTTATTTATTTTGGGATGCTTTTTCATAGGAAATACAAAATGTAAAGGGGCTGATTTAGAATATATTTCACAGGAAACTGCGAATTATGCTGTACAAGAAAGAGGATATGATTTGCCAGTAGATGAAGTCGTGAAAGAAGAAGCTATTGAAGATTGTAAGAATGTTATGAATCAGATGAAAGCCATTTATCAAAAGGCGGATAAAGGAACTTCATCGAATGTAGTAGTTTCTGAGACAGTAATGGAAGAAATGCAGGAAGTATTAAAGGAAAAAAATGTCCCTGTTATTACATCAGCGCCGTATTCAAATATGGCTAATTATTCTAAAATGGAAGAATTTCTTTTCAGGGCAGAACAGGATCTGACAGGAGATATCGTCTTATATAGGATTAACAGGGATGGTGGGATAGAAAGACTCAAATTCAATTATGATGGGACAGATATGTATTTGCTGGCTGTGAAAGCTGTTTGGGGTATGAACGACAATCCATCTATTGTATATGTTTCGTATACAAGGATAGAAGAATGGAAATATACAGAAAAAGGCTGGTTTGGTTATACGCTATGCGTTCCAAAGTATCCGGAAGTATCAGAAGCGGTTGATGGCAGTTCTATGATAAGAATTAAACCTTTAAGTGATGAATGCAGGGAAGTTTCAAAGAGGTGTGTGTATTTGCTTGGATATCAGGGGAATAATCTTTTATGTTCTGATTGGGATAGATCTGATATGGAAGGGTTAGATTATAATGGTTTATATGAATATTTATATCGAATGAAATACGGGGAGAGATATGAGTTTTCAGGTAACTCAAGTGGAATTCCGGCAGAAGAGTTTGAAAATCTGATAATGGAGTTTTTGCCGATAACAGCAGATCAAATTAAAAAATGGGCAGTATTTGATTCGGAACATCAAACTTATGACTGGGAACGATTAGGTTGTTTAAATTATAGCCCTACTTATTTTGGAACATCTTTACCGGAGGTCGTTGAAATAAGAGATAGCGGAGAGGGAAACAATGTGCTGGTTGTTGATGCTGTATGTGATACATTTATATGTAATGATGCCGTTATTACAAGTGAGCTGACTGTTAAGTTCAACGATGATAAGAGTTTTAAATATATGGGGAATAAAATTCTGAATAATGGTACGAAAGAAGTTCCCAAATATCAATATAGAATAAAAAGAAAGAACTGATAACAACTATCAGCCCTTTCATATTTGTTAATTCCATATATGTAATTTTTTTAAGATATCAGAAGTGATTTCAAATGCTTTTTTGCCAGTTGCATTAGAATCACTTTGGATATTGGTTGCAAAATAATAGCTGTTATCGGAAGTTTCTACATATCCGATAAACCAGCCGTTGATATCCTGTCCGTTGACACGACCGGTTCCAGTTTTTCCGTAGAAATTACCATTAGGTGTACTGGCAATTTTTATAGCATTTTTAACAGAAAATACATTTTGGAAATTTAGATGGAATTCATTTGTGTTAAATTTTTTTAATAATGTTACTTGCTCTAAAGGCGAGATTTTTAATGAAAAATCGGACCAGTATAAATCCAGATTTGAACTGGTTGTCTGGTTTCCATATTCTATTTTATTCAAAAATTCCTGGACTCTGTTAATTCCGAGCTGCGAATCAATTGCCTGGAAATACCAGTTAACGGAATTTTGCATAGCAGAGTTTAAATCCTGATCAGCTTCCCAGGATGGAAAAGGAAAGGCATCACCATTCCATGTCATGGAAGAGTGTTCTGGTGTGATGATTCCGGATTCCAACCCTAATAATGCATCGTATATTTTGTAGGTAGACTCTGGCGGAATACGTTTGGTGGCTTCTTCAAGATCGTATATTTTCCAGGAATCCAAATTATTGTCATACAAAACAAATGATCCATCATATGTTCCAAATGTTTCGGATATATCTAACAGGGAGATATTTTTGTCTGTATCACTAAAATGATATACGCTTTGAGTAGAGGCATCAATGGATAAAATGGGTGTACATCCAATAAAAACAGCACTAATGACCAGATAAATTATCAATGCTCTCATTTTTTGATAAAGAGTTTCTTTCCTAAAAACGGCGATGTTGAGAATACGTCGTTTCATCTGCCTGAAATTTCCGGACATTCCAACTGCCAGTGGAGAGGAAAAAGAGGATATTTTTTCTGCAAAATTAATCAGTGTAGTTCCATAAGCTTGGTATTCATCAGCAGAAATCATCTGCAATACAGCAGAATCACAGGCTATTTCACGGTCACAGAGAATTTCTTTTAAAGTGTACCAAACAAAAGGGTTAAACCAGTAGAGTATATTACTTATGACCATGAGGAAGCCAATAAATGTATCTTTGTGACGGTAATGCTGTAATTCGTGTAGCAGCATAAAACGCATATCATCAGGATTCAGTTCGGAAATTAAATGGATGGGAATGTAAATTCTGGGATGTATTATTCCGATTAAAACTGGTGATTTTAAAAATGCAGTACTGTAGACTGATACTGGGTGAGAGATTTTAAGTTCCTTTAAACAATTGTAATAAATAGTTTTTACCTGCTGATTTTGAAGCGGGAGAGCAGATCTTTTTATGGAACGTACATAGTTTAATGAATGAAGGGTGAGGACTGACATAATCATAACACCCGTTATCCATATTAGAAAGAGTATGGTATTCAAGCCTCCAGAAAATTGACTACTGATGGAAACTGAAAAATCATTCACCTGGTTTAACAAAATATTTTGTGTATTACTGGTAAGTTCGGATAGCGTGTCGGTACCAGAGTTAAGTCCTGTGTCAGTTTGAAAAAAATGTAACCATGAAAAAAGTTGTGAGCCATGAATCTGTACAGGAAAAAATGGCACGGCAAGTAATAAAAATAAAAGAAAACAGAGATGGTACTGTGTAGTCGCAGATAAATATTTTTTCAGAAGTTTTTTTGTTCCGATTATTACAAGTGTAAAAATACATATGAAGATATTACTGATTAAAAAGTGGATGATCCAGTTGCTCATTCAAAACCTCCTATTTCTGATGTTTTGATAATAAATGGCGTAAGTTATCAATTTCTGTTGAAGAGAGCTTATCGTCTTCAAGGTAAGAAGCCAGCATAGAAGAAAGATTTCCATTATAATATCGCTTTAAAAAAGAATTGCTTTCCTGGCGTATATATTCATCTTCTTGGACTAATGGAGTATAGACAAATACCCGGCTTTGTTTTTCGTAGGAAAGAGCTTTTTTGGAAACAAGTCTCTTGATAAGAGTTTGAATTGTTTTTGGACTCCAGCTGGTAGTTAGAGTAAGTTTTTCTGTAATTTCATTTGTATTGATGGGAGCATATTTCCATACAATTTTCATAACTTCAAATTCGGCTTC
>OHUB01001246.1_pt1 | contig 10155 bp, 9 predicted proteins | sample 1579091 | NCBI WGS metagenome assembly OHUB01 (sample SAMEA3879566, study PRJEB24766) | human gut metagenome | biome: human-associated habitat; feature: feces | place: USA | collected 1985/1987
TTCAGAAGTCATTCTTTTGTCTCAGCGCTTGGCGCTCAAGTATAATACCATACACTGGGGTAGATGTCAACACTTTTTTACAAGTTTTTTCAAAAAACTTCAAATCGCTGCGTTCGGGGCAGGAAGTCGAACCCCTCCGGGACGGCCATGGCCGTCCCGGCTCCCCTTTTCCAAGGGGAGCTTGCAGTTTTGCGGGCGCTGTTATATTATATAATTACATTATAGAGGCAGAGGAGGCCCCGACCATGATCCTGACGGTCAACATCGGCAACACACACATCACCATCGCCGGATACGAACACGACGCCCTGCAATTCAGCGGGCGTCTGCACTCCGACGCAGCAGCGACTATTGACGAATATGCCATGGATCTGCTGAATCTGCTCTCTCTGTACCGCGTCCAGACCGAGCGCATCGAGGGAGGCATTCTGGGCAGTGTCGTGCCCGCGCTGACGGGCCGTGTCCTGGCGGCACTGCGGATGCTCTGCTCTGCTCGCTTCCTGACCGTTGGGCCGGGCCTGAAGAGCGGCATCAAGCTGCGGCTGGACAATCCGGCCCAGCTGGGTGCAGAGCTTTTGTGCGGTGCCGTTGCCGCGCTGGCCGAGACGCCCGGCCCACTGGCCGTCATCTCCGCCGACACAGCCATCTCCATCATGGCTGTGAACGAAAAACAGGAGCTTGTGGGCGGCGTCATCCTGCCCGGCCCGCAGCTGTCGCAGGCGGCGCTGGTCCAGAAGACCGCCCAGCTGCCCCAGATCGACCTTTCGGCACCGGCTTCAGCCTCCATTCTGGGCAAGAACACCGCTGCCTGCCTGCAGAACGGCTTCGTGCTGGGCACCGCCAGCCTGCTGGACGGACTGGCTGAGCGCTTCCGCGCCGAACTCGGCCCGGAGCTCAAATTCTACGCCACCGGCAATCTGCCCCGCACCATCCGCGAAGCCTGCCACACGAACATTCTCTACCGCGAGACCCTCATCACCGATGGCTTGTACCGCATCTGGCAGAAGAACAAAAAAGGCTAAAGCATGACCCCGGCAAAGTTCCATCAAAGCTTTGCCGGGGTCCTTTTCTGTTATTCTCTATTGGAACTCAATGTTCAGATATTTCTTTGCTTCGGCTTTGGTGATCTCGATATCTTCTTTTCGTCCGATCAGTTTGCAAAGATAGTAGGCCTGATGATACGCTTCGGCGCTTTCCTCCGTTTTTCCCAGATGATAGCAACATTCCGCATAAACTTCGAGGCAGCCGGGCAGTGTTTGATAATGCCCATATTTGATGCACGAGTCGCGCCCTTCTTTCGCAATTTCTGCACCTTCTGCATAGCGGCAGCTCAAGTCCAGAACACGGGCATAGTTATATAAGATCAAAATAGAAAGCCCGCCGGATGTAATGATCTCCTGATGGTGTTGACGTGTGTAGCGGAGCAATTGTTCGAACAGATTCGCAGCCTGTTCATTGTTTCCAAAGTTCGAATACACATTGGCGATCTGGATAATCGTTTTCAGTTCATCAAAGGAATACAGCCACTGCTCGATTCCATTCAAGTCAAACTCCGGGATCGTCAAGTGGATCGCATCCATCAAAAGCTGGATCTGCTCATCCAATCCATATCGCTTATCCAGTGCGCCCAGCACTGCTTTTGACCGCAGGATGAATTGCTGTGTCGGCCGGTCATCGGCATCCACTATATTTTTCAAACGTTCGATCTGTTCAAACCCATGTTGAACATCACGGGTCACATTGCACCCAACGATCTCTTTCTTCAATGCTTCGATCTCCAGCTCATGCTTGGACGAAAGCGCATAATAACGGGTATCCGGAAGGCCCAGCCGTTGGAGCAGGGCATTCATGATGCTGCGGCCGGGCATCTGCTTTCCATTTTCGATTCGGGACAGGCTCACCGGATCACAAAGGCCATCACACAAGCGCTCCTGTGTCAACTTCAGTTCTTTCCGCCGCTGCTTGATAATCGAACCGATAAAAATGTTTTGCATAGAGAGACCCGCTTTCCCATCCAAATCCGGCATCTGACATTATTTTCAACTTACGCAGGATGCTATGGTGCTCCTTCGGATTCGGTGCTATGATACGTTCATTAAGAGGTTTTACAGCCATTATAAGCATTCCCGCCGCAAAAATCAACGGGCGGCCATTTGCTCCTGCACAACGTAAAAACAGCACAATACTCGAAAAGAGGTTCCTGCGATGAAATCCCGAATCCTATCGTTTCTCTGCTGCCTGGTGGTTCTGGTAAGCACCTGCGGCTGCACTAAGGTCACACAGCTTGTAAAAGACAGTCAACCAACCAAAGCAGAACTGCTCGCAGAAATCAACGAAGAGCATCAGCGTTGGTCAGCGGCATCTGCCGCCGACCCGACACCCTATCTGCGACATTACGATGACCCCGCCGATGCACAGAAATATTTTGATTACGTCACCGATATCTACAGCGAATACGATGCCGAAAAAGAACTGACCGTAGAAGAAGCGAAAGAGGATGTGAATTATCTTTTTGACGCGCTCTACTATGATTATGCTCTCTACGATTATTTTGGCGGACACGCTGTATTCGATCAGGCAAAGGCTGATACTCTGCAGGAAGTCCAAAGCAGGGACAGCCTGACCTGTGAAGATTTGCAGAAGATTCTGGTAAGTCATCTTACCTTTATCAAGGACGGTCACTTCAACATCAATCAGGACTATCCGTCGGAAAAAGACATTCCGTTTTTCTTCCGTCAGGTGATGTTTGTAAAAACGGATTCGGGCTATCAGAATGCCAATGGAAAAGTCGTTGCATCCGTGGACGATCATCCCGATCTGGATGAACTGTTCAAGCGTTCAATCTCTGAGCAGGGGTATCTGGTGTATTATCCGGTCCTGCTGAAGCCTGCTACATTTGATGGGACGGAGTGGAAAAAGCACACCTGTGATGAAACGCTGACGGTGCACTATACAGACGGCAGCACCGATACTCTGACAGCTGACACATGGAGCCAGTATTATAAAGAGCTTCCCAAAGACCAGAATACCGATCTCCGCCAGACAGACGGGATCCCGGTGTTCCAGTTCAACAGCTTTGATGGCTCTTTCCTGCAGGAGGTCAATGCTGCGGCGGCACAAATGAGTGATGCTGCGATCTCCATGCTGGATCTACGCTCCAATGTCGGCGGATATGAAGAAGTTGCGCATCAGTGGATCACCCGATACAGCCGCCAGCGTATACAGGGCAATGGAGTCCGCTATGACGTTGTTAATCCGGTATCCGTAGCGATAGCTCATCGGTGGCAAACGCACGACAACATTCTGATTCTTTTAAGCGGAAAATGCTCTGCCTCTTCTGCAGAAATCACAATGGACCTTGCCTATAATCTGGAAAACAGCCTGATCATCGGAGAAAACACAAATGGATGTATGATCGGAAATGGTGGGCATGTGGAACTGCCGAACAGCAAATGCTCGGTTATAATGACATCCGTATGTGTCTATCTGCTGCCGGAGGGTGCAGATTATTTTGAAGAAATGCGTGGCCTTTCTCCGGATATCTGGGTCCCGGCCAAAGAAGCCGAGACCCTGGCGGCAAAACTGATGGAGAATTTGAAATGAGGTTCGAATCCTCCCGGCCGCAAATGAACGCCAGTCCTCTTGTTCGACGTTCCTACGGGTCTAGGAACCGCGCACTAAGCAACAGCCCGCTGGGCTGATTGCTTACCCCGCCTCCGGCGGGGCCGTGCTGTTCGAATCCTCCCGGCCGCACCAAACCATGAAAATCCGAACCTTTTCTCGATAGGAGAAGGGCTCGGATTTTTTGTTTTCTTCGGAAACGAGAACAATGGCTCTTCCCTTACGGCTGTGTGTCCAAAACCTTATCAGAAGAAAGACCGTATCACGAAGGTCACAACAGTAAGAGTGCCGTAAGGCAGAAGGGACGCAAGATTATGAAGTACGATGCAAGAGCCTGTCAGTTTAACATGGGCACCGGCTGTGTGGAGCTGCTGCTCCGGGATGGGCGCAAAATTTCCATCAACTGCACCGGTGTCGAGGATGCACTGGATGTTACCATGGCGCAGAGGTCTGAACTGGACTACCTCATCTACAATGACCCGCTGGCGTATGCAGAGCTAATTTTGAACGGTGAGCCAGAGGAGTATCTGAGAAATGCGGCTGGAAGTCACGGATTAGAGGACTGAACGCAAAAACAGGGTGCGCCCTGCCGGACGCACCCTGCAAAAATCCACACACGATAAGTAAGGCAGGGAGTTCCCCGACGGGAACTTCCTGTTTTTCTTTGGTTGCGATATGAGCCTGTTCCGCCTGCCATGCAGCAAATTCCCGTTGACCTTCCTCGCTGTTCCAGCAGGCAAGGATCGCCGGATAGAATGCCCGTGCCAGTCGTTCGATGGCTTCATCGGGGTAAGGGGAAATATTTGTGGACTTTTTCTTTTTGTTCAAACGCACACTCCTTTGGATTTCTGTTGACAGCATACAATGTGCCTGTTGTTATGCTGTCTGCTCATCCTCTGCGAGCGCAGATTCCAGCGAAGCAAGGTACTCCTTGTGCTTGTGGATGATTTCGAGAATGACTTCTCGCTGTGCTGTGTCTGGCATAGTTCTCAGAAGATAGTCAAACTCTGTGCGGAAACGTGTTGTAACGTGTTCCAGTGCGACATAATCATGCCGCACTTCTTCCGGGTAAGCATCGCTGTCGTAAACCGATTCGATTTTCTGAAACGGCAATACAGGTGCCTTTCCCGGTTCCCGGATGATGCCATCGGCATCCGGTTTCGGTTCAACTTTCAGTTCCGGGTGCAGGATTTCCTGCAAGGTCTGTGCGCGGGCATCATAGTTGGCTCGTGCAAGGCGGTGCATATCAGCCTTGCTGACTTTTACCTGTTTGTTCAGAATCTTCTCCCGCATACCGGGAATCAGGGATTCAGCAATTTCAACACCTTTCATGTACTTCGATGCGCGAAGTACAGTTGCCTTGCTTACACCATTTTCCTCTGCGATTCGTTCGCAGGTTTTCATGGCTTCACCGGAGTTATCAGTTTGAGAACTCCGGTGAAATCGGCCATTTTCATCATGCGATTCTTTGCGGGCTTCGCCATGAGAGGATTTTTCCGCTTCATATTGCTTCCCGATGAGGAACAGCTTCTGCTCCGGGGTGAGGTTGCGCCGCCCCAACTGATTCTTGCAGATCCATGCGAGGACTTCTTCTCTGCTTTCAAATCGGAGCGGCATGGTGGAAAAGCAAATCTCCGGGTGCTTCTGGAGAATTGCATAACGATTGTGGCCGTCAACGAGGGTGTTGTTCCAGACGATCAAAGGAGAGAGCAGCTTGCCTTCCTTGAGGATGTTTTCTTCAAGCTGCTTGTACTCATCGTCCGTCAGCGGCGGGATCTGATTCTGGAACTCCGGGTCGATTTTCAGATTGATCATACGCACAACTCCTTATCTCTCGTGATGTTGCGTCCGTTCGTCCTCCCGGAAGAACAGGGCAACATTCTGTTTTGCATCTTTCAGCTTGAGCAGTTCGATCTTGGCTTCCTTGTACTGCTCATAGAACTGGGCCTTTTCGGAAGCAAGAGCGCAGTATTCCGCTTCCAGCTTGTTCGGACTTGGCAGTTTAGTGATGTTGTTTGCCTTGAGATAGGCTGCTGCTGTCCGGTATGCTGTCAGCTCTGCACGATGCTGTTCTTCAAAGGTTGCGGGGGATTTGGCAGCGTTCCGTTTCTGCGCGAGCGGTCGGTACTGCTTGTAGGAAGCAGCATAACGGCGCAGTGTTTGGTTGTTTGCCATGCGGGTTTCGAGGTCTTTCACTACGGCCAGCGATTCATGGAACTTGGTGTCAAGCTCTGCAATTCTCTGGTCGAGTGCGTCCTCGTTGAGCAGACCTTTCTCCTGCAAAAGAATCAAGGTCTGCGCCATGGCTTTGAGGTTGTGCTTCTTCGCCCAACGCTCATAGCCGATGCCCTTGCCCTGCTTCAGTTTTGCCTGAATGTCCACCAGCTTCTTGATTCGGTCGGGTTTTTCCTCAAGATTGCTGTGGAGGATAATGGGCTGGCTCTTGGCATTTTCTTTCAAGGTGGCAAGCACGAGTTCTTTCTCAAACTTGTCACCGAGGCTGTGCGCCCGGATAAACTTCTTTCTTCCGGCTGGCAGGTAGCTGAGCCGCCCACGGCTTTTCTTGACCGTGATGCCGTACTGCTGCAAGAGCCTGTCCGAGAAATCTTCAAAGCTCGCTGCATTGTCCAGCACATCCGAGATCTGTTTCCGCAAAGTCTCCTTTGCGGTTTCAAACTCCGTTTGTGTAGGCTGCTGTCCGGCGGCAAGCAGGGCAGCGTTTTCACGGTCGAGTTTCATTTGACTGCGCCGTTTCATCCAGTATTCACGCTCGCTCACACGCTTTTTCGAGCTGAGCAGGTCGATCTGGTACAGCTTGGCATCCTGACACATTTCCATGACTGCGACACGCAGGTGCCGCATGGTCTGGGCTGTGCTGGAATGCTTCATGCCCTCACGCCAGTCACGGGGCTTTTGCATATAGGGCTTGCGCTCCACTTCTCGTGTCCGGACGCTGCCGATCACGATGTGGACATGGATATTTCCCGAATGGTTGTGTCCGTCCGGGTGGGTGCAGACGATAGCAGGATGACCGGGAAAGTTCTCTTTGCAGAAGTTCAGGCCGAGGGCCTGTGCCTTTTCCATCGTCAGCCCATTTTCGGCTGCATCCCGCGGGTCGAAGCTGATGATATACTGGTGACTCTTGATGTCATCCGGGTGGTTGTTCTTGTCGTACTTCCGGTTTGCCAGCAGGCAGGCCATTGCAAACGAGGCTTCGCCGCATTCAAGGGTGTCCAGAATGTACGATTCCCGCAGCTTGGGTCTGCTCTGTTCATCCAGAATTTTCTTGCCGGAAAATTCATCGTGCTGGTAAACCAGATAGGTCTCAGCGGCAGAGTAGTCCGAATTTTTAGAGGCGATATGCTTCAGCGTTGCCATACAGTTTACCCAGAACTTTCTCGGCGTTGAGCCGGAAGGCAGTCAGGTCTGCAAGTTCGTCCAGAAGTTTCGCCCGGAGCTGTTCGGTGTCTGCTCCGCCGGAGTTGAAGTGTCGTGCAAGTTGGTTGAGATTGCCGCCTACCTTGCTGCACTGCGCAAGCAGAGTGGAAACAGCAGTCAGGGTTTCTTCTCCGCCGCCAACAACGACAACAGTGCGCTCGATCTTCGCATTGTGCAGCGCACGGCGGATGAGGGTGGACAGGGAGAGATGAAGGAGTTTGGCGGTATTTTCGAGTTCCAGTTTTTCTTTTTCCCTGCTTCAAATACGGGTGCTTCATTGTTCTTCGATTCAATAAAAATTCCATTCTCTGTGCCTGTTGCAGCCTGTACCATCTGCGGATGCAGCATAGTTGTCATCATGATCACTGCCAGAAAGGCAACAATGATTCTTTTCAAGCAATTATTTCCTGTCTCTTTCTGTATTCGTTTCTGCATGTCTTCCTCCCTCTTCTTTCCCTTTTTTCCATCGGTTATCTTCTATCTTAATGATCCTGCCGTCCCGGATATGAAATACCCTGTCCGCATAAGTTGCCAGATGATCATCATGTGTGACCATGACCAGTATCTTCTTCTGCTCTCTGACCACCCGCTGCATCAGTTCCATGACTTCTTCCGATGTATGGGAATCCAGATTTCCTGTCGGCTCATCGGCAAATATAATATCCGGATCTACTACCAGTGCCCTGGCAACTCCCACTCTCTGCTGCTGTCCGCCCGACATCTGGTTCGGCAGATGCTTCTTATGCTTTCCAAGTTTTACCAGATCTAACATCTCATTGGCTTTTCGTACTCTTACATCTCTTGGAACGCCGCGGAAACTAAGCGGCAATGCTACATTTTCCACCGCATTCAACGTTCCCATCAGATGAAATGACTGAAAGATGAATCCCACATGATCCCGCCGGAATGTCACCAATTGTTCTTCATTTAACTTTTCAATATGCTTTCCCGCAATGATGACCTCTCCCTTTGTCGGTTTTTCCAGCCCCGCCAGCATATTCAGAAGTGTAGATTTACCAGAACCGGATGTTCCGACAATTGCACAAAACTCTCCTTCATATATCTCAAAATCCACACCATCCAGTGCGCGTACAAACTCGTCACCAACACGATACAGCTTGTATAGATTCCTGACTTCAATTACCTTCCTCATACTCCTCCTCTCTGTCGTTTTTCAGACTTTTCAGAATATGGATTCATTTTACTATAAAAATATAAAGACTTCCTCTTATAAATTATGAAGATTTTCTTAATACCTCCGACCGTTCAGATAATATTTCTCATTTATGCCGTTTAAATTCCTGCGCCATATCACACGTATTATATTTTATACAATTTTCGCTAAGATTTTCCGTGCATATTATTTCAGAAGTGGTATAGGTAGGACAATTTCACCAAAGTAAAGTGGATATCTTATGATTCACAAGATATAGGGAGGAACACATGAAGTTTGTAAGACAATTTATGATCATCCTGGCGATCTCATTCGTCGGAGAACTGTTGCACGCATTACTGCCGCTCCCGGTTCCGGCCAGCATCTACGGCCTCGTTCTTATGCTGATCGGTTTACAGACCGGTATACTTCCACTCAGTGCAGTAAATGAAGCCGGAGGATTTCTGATTGAAATCATGCCAATGCTTTTTATCCCTGCCGGAGTCGGACTTATGGTTTCCTGGGGTGCTTTAAAGCCAGTCATCATTCCGATCAGTATTATTATCGTCGTTACAACCATCCTTGTTATGGCCGTAAGCGGACGTATTGCACAGTTTATCTTAAAGAAAGAGGACAAAAAACATGAGTAAATTATTACAGGATTCAGCATTTTTCTGTCTGGCAATCAGCCTGATCGGATATGAGATTGGTATCATTCTCAGACAAAAGACAAAGCTTGCGCTCTGCAATCCACTGCTGATCTCCATTGTATTTATTATTATTATTTTGAAAGTTACCAATATTAAATATGAAGTGTATGAGGACGGCTCGCAGTTACTCAGCTATCTGCTGACACCTTCTACGGTCTGCCTTGCAATTCCTCTGTATCAGCAGATGGGACTGCTAAAGAAGAACATGAAAGCAATTCTTGCCGGAATTCTCTCCGGAGTCTTCACAAGTCTTGCCGGCGTGTGGGTCTTCTCAACATTATTTCATCTGGATAAGCAGATCTATGCAACGTTACTTCCGAAGTCGATTACAACAGCAATCGGAATGGGTATTTCGGAAGAGCTTGGCGGAATCGTTACCATTACAGTAGCCGCCATCATTATCACCGGTATCATCGGAAATATGTTTGGTGATGTAATCTGCAGACTGTGCGGAATCAAACATCCTATCGCAACGGGACTTGCGATCGGTACCGCAACGCATGCCATGGGAACTGCAAAAGCTATGGAAATCGGTGAGATCGAAGGTGCCATGAGCAGTCTTTCTATTGCGGTTGCCGGACTTATAACGGTTGTCGGATCAACTATTTTCTATCAATTATATTAAAAATATGAATCAGACATATGGAGGTAAATGATTATGGAAAAAACAATTATCTGCATCGGACGTGAATATGGAAGCGGTGGACATGCCATCGGACAGATTCTGGCAAAACGCACCGGATATGAATTCTATGACAAAGACCGTTTCATCGCAATCGCAAAGGAACGCGGCTTCGAAGGTGAAGTCGAAGAATATCTGGAAGAGCAGCCGATGAACAGCTTACTGTATTCTATCGCTCTTAACTACTCCAGACCAAAGAAAAAACCTTTCCCTTTTGAATTGGTAGAAGAACTGGCTGCCGAAAAGCCCTGCATCATTGGACGTTGCGCCGGTTATCTGACACACGGACAGGACAATGCATTCAGCGTATTCGTTCATGCGGATATGGAGAAACGTATCGCAACCGTTATGGCACGCGATCATATCAATACTCGATTAAAGGCCAAACGCAAGATTGAAGAGATTGACGAGAAGCGCAGTGCTTTCCGTAAAGAATTCACAGGGCAAGAGTGGGGACAGTCAAAATATTATAATCTGTCTATTGATACCACACATCTGACTTTTGATCAGGCTGCGGATCTGATTCTTTATTATAAGAAACTTGCGGAAGA
>OHUB01001250.1_pt1 | contig 10121 bp, 7 predicted proteins | sample 1579091 | NCBI WGS metagenome assembly OHUB01 (sample SAMEA3879566, study PRJEB24766) | human gut metagenome | biome: human-associated habitat; feature: feces | place: USA | collected 1985/1987
TTGCACTCCTCCTGATACAAGCAAGTCCCCACCCACTGCTTATTGCTTTTCGCAAGGGAAACAGGGGACTTACTTGATTCGGTTAAACTACCGCCTTATTTTCAGCCACATTTTTTGTGGATACTGATGTGTATCAAATGCTGTTCCACTCTGACTTGCTTTATATCATCGGTGGAGATGCTATTTTCCTGCCTCAGCCTTCTCTCTAAAGCTCAGGATTTCCTTCAGAGACCTTGGTTCATAATTCATCCATGGCTTCATACATCCCACATTGTATGCCTGCGGTCTGCACTCATAAATGTGTCTGCTGCATTCCTGCTTTCTGCACGTCTCTGTTCTTTTTGTGAATGTCCGTGCTTTGTTCTGTATATACTATATTACATATTTTCGATTTTTGCATTTAACTTCTGGTTTAATTTTTCATGTGATATGTTTTCTGGTTTTTCCCAGCTCCACACAGTACTGTCCAGACCTGATTTCCCTTTGGACAGTGCCTTTAGCTCTTCCACGCAGAATTCCGTCGCGCGTACGATGTACTCGTTGGCCATTTGTCTGGTAAGGATGGACAATTTCTCTTCTTTTCTCTGGACGAATTCCCCGCGGACTTCTTTTATAAGACCTTTCACATCGAATTCAGCAAGCTGTGCCAATGGCTCTTCTGTAAGATCCAGCTCCTGGATCATTTCCTGGAAAAGTCCATATTTTTTCGAAACATATTCATTTAATATCTCGTAGTCACGATGCAGTTTTTCTACATTTCCAGGAACGCTCGAATTCCAGCCATGCTCCCCATACATAAATCTCCGATATAGCATATCCTGGATCAGATGAAGATAATAGCCGAGATATAAATCATCCTTCTCCATGTATTTCCCGTATCTGTCGCGGAAACATTCGAGATCGTATGTGTATCTGGTATTTTCGCAGATTTTCTTCTTTAAATGGCTATTTCCCGCCACCGCCCCATCCGGCAGAATCACCCCAAGAAACAGGCGGTTAATATCTCGAAATGAGACTTCCTTTCTCATCCCCTGTACAATTGCCAAGTGAATCATGCTTGATGCCATAGTGTCCTCTTTTCCTTTATTCTTCTACATTCTATTTTCCAATATCAGCTTTACATCTTTTGAAAGCTTTCTATCCATACTGCTAACTTTAACATTTTCATGCCGCATTTCCAGTTCTGACGCATGCGTACCGCTCGCTCTCAATCACTTTTTCCATCGATTTGACCGGTGTACTGTCAATATTGTTCAGGAGATTCTGGAATGTCGTAACCGACTGGCCGCTGTATAGCTGGACACCTTTTCTCCGACTGTCGGCATGGAAGATATCGTTTCGGCTGTCTACATTCCAGAAAATAATATTCGGCAATTGGTAGCCGCAATACTCGTACTTTTCTTTCATATGATCATAAAACATCCAATTGCGGTCTCCGCATCTGTCGATCTCCATGTCAGATACAACGATCAGCGCTTTCGGCATTTCTTCCGGCGGTACATCGTGATCCATCGCTGTTTCCAGAACCCGCTCAAATGCAGCCTGAAGATTAGTATTCATCCCCCATTCCGTACGCTCGACGTATTTGATTTTCTGCAACAGGGTTTCCCCTCTCAGAGAAACAAATTCCGGCTTCTGGCTGAACGTCATGAAAAGATTGTGGTAAGCGCCCCGGTTCCGCTCTGCAAAGTAAATAGCAAGACCAATGGATGTCGCCAAAGGTCTTCCCCTCATAGAACCGGAAACATCCGCAATGACAATTGCATTCGTTTCCTGCGCCACATAATCCGGCAGCTGCCTCCACTGCGCCTCCAATACCTGATTCCATTGACGTCCATACAGAACTTTTTCCACGAGATCGTACGGGTACAGCGTCTCCGCATGAATCTTTTCTTTTCCATCCAGTGCCTTCGCCAGATACTGGTTAAAACGCTTTTCATCATGTTTTCGAAATGCGTTCCTGTAAATCATCATAGCTCTTCCGGAGACCTCCGGGTAAACGATCTCCTCCCACTTTCCTTCTGACATTTTCACTTCCAGCACACCGATATATTTCCGCAGGGAACGGACGATTCTTTTGAAGTTGTAAACCGGATAGCCGAGTTTCTGCGCCGTCAGAATGCCGAGTTTTCTCGTCTCCGTATTTTTAGAGTCTGCCGTTTTGATCCATTTAGCAAGCAGGGAAACGCTTTTTCCCTCCTGAAAGTTTTTCAGATCTGCTTCCAGCTGCTGCTTCATGGCACTCCACATCTCGTCCTCAACGCCAGTTCCGATCAGGCAATACCAGTCGTCAAAACGGCCGAAAACACCAATCAGGTCAAGGTTGGCAATGACTGCCTGCGGATGGTACTCGGCAAGATACTGTAGTAGAATCCGAAAGACACGTCTCTCGCCGAGACCTTCCCGGATATCACGCGCATAAAACAGGATTTTCAATGCGAACAGCGGGTCTGCCTGATATGCTTCCGCAAACAGAAGCTCAATTCTTTCCGGATCCGCTCTGCGCAGGGATCCAATTGTCGCAAACAGATCCAGCCGCGCATCGCCGGTTGTGTTCCGTGCTGCTGCTCCATTTTCTGTATAAGTTTTTGTCGCCTGCTCCCGTATCCATTCTGCAAAATCCATCGCTGCCGCTCCTTTCCTTCGTTCCACTGTTTTCTCCAGACATCTTTTGCTGGATCTATGGACTCCATTCTTTCTCGTTTGCTCTTCTGTTTTTTTCTGAGTGAGGGCCGGATTTGAACCGGCATCTTCGCCATTACCACTGGAAAAAAAATTGCCGTTACGGTCACGCACATGACCGTTTTTTCGCGCTCTTTCTTTTAAGCTACCTCACTCGCGTAAGGCGGGCAGGACTTGAACCTGCATTCTGTGCCTCCCTATTCTCCTAAAAAAGTTGCTGTGTGTTCCACAAACATGAAACCTTTTTTTCTGCACAGGTTTTGCCCGTTAAACTACCGCCTTATTCTGTTATTCCTTTCGGGATCTTGGTTCATAATTCATCCATGGTTTCATGCATCTTTTCCAGATCCCGAAGGGACGCTCGTCGAAACAGATGCAGTGTTCATGTAATAAATGCAGATCGCTGATGTAGTAATTCATTTCTGCTGTCACCCCTTTCAAATCATTTTCTGTAATAGCATTTCTCCCAGTGATTTTTTTCTTCCCGATTCGGATTCCAGGGTCTCTCACCGTAAAATTTTCAGTCGCAGATATCCCATGTTTCAGAAATTTTCCGAAATGCTTTTGATTTTCCCCACAGTGTTTTCGCCCGTCGAACCCTCTTGTTTGCCGCGCGCTTTGCCCAGCGGGAATTTTTGCATCGTCCTTTGCTGACAGGCGTTTTTTTACAGCTCCGGCTCATCTGCTTACTCCCCATCCAGAATCCTCTGATAGAGAAGCCTGCCTTCTTCTCCGGCAAGGCGTTCACAGATCTCTGCCCGCTCGGCGATAATGGGGATCTGGATATGTGCTTTGGCATCTGCCGTCTGCAGCATCATCAGGTTTTGAAACATCGCAAAGCTGGCCATTTTTGTATGGCGTCTGACGTGTTTTAATTTCACACTGACGTGGTCATCGTGATACTTCACGTAATACAGGAGCTCCTGTACATCGAAACACGGAATCACATACCCCTGCCGGTCCAGCTCCTGGATTACGATGTCGCGCACAATTTCCATACTTTTTTCGGGATGACCGTAGTAATGCATGTCCGGATCCCCCTCGCGTTTTCCCCGGCACTGTGCTTCGGGCTTTCCGATATCGTGCAGCAGTGCCGCCAGATAGACCATATCATTTTCCATCCTCCGCGGAAGATTGCAGACCACATGGAGGGAATGCATCCATAAGTCATACTGATGTGCACTGTTCTTTTGATCATAGCCAAACATGGTTCGTACGGCCGGAATCAGCGCTGCAATTTCTTCTCGTCTCACATCCATCTCTTCCGCAGTTTCTGCTGTTTTCAACACATTCAACAGCTCGCTTAACTTCATGTGCTCATTCCCCCTTTCTGGCCTTTTTGTGAATGTCCGTGTTTTGTTATGTATAGATGTTGGGGGCAAAAGGTTTTTTGACCCCTTTGATACCAGATTGCTACGTGCTTTGCACTCCTGGTATCTTTATGAATGTCTCATTATTTTTTCTGTACATATTTCAGACAGTCAAGTGTTACAGCTGCCAGAATAATGATACCTTCGAAGATGAACTGAAGGTTGGTATCAATACCCAGAATCGTCAGGGCATATGTCAGGGAGGTAAAGATCAGTACACCGGTTACAACTCCGGAGATCTTACCGATACCACCGGTAAAGGATACACCACCAACTACGCAGGCTGCGATGGCATCCATATCCCATCCCTGTCCGTAAGCTGCACTACCGGAACCAACCATACGGTTACATTCCAGCCAGGAACCGAAGCCATACAAGATACCTGCCAGCATAAATGCTCCCATTGTTACTTTAAATACAGAGATACCGGATACTGCTGCCGCTTCCGGGTTTCCACCTACCGCATACAGGTTTTTGCCAAACGTTGTTTTGTTCCAGATAAACCATACAATGGCAACTGCTGCAACAGCCCACAGAATGATGGTCGGGAATTTTCCGATCTGCGGAATGAAGATATTCGGGATGGCAGAATCAATCGCACCGAAGGATACACCCTTGGTCGCATAGGTAACCAGACCGAAGATGATCAGCATGTTCGCCATGGTAGAGATAAACGGATGCATTTTGAATCTCGCCATGAAGAATCCGGCAATCATGGCAAATGCTGTCGTAAGGATTACACACATTAACAGTGCAAACAGTGCTTTCGCTGTAGCAGGCATAGCGGAGAAGTCAAATACATGTCCGAATACGGCACCTGTATTGATTCCGTTATGCATGATGATGGTTGCTGTAACCATACCCATACCAACCATACGTCCTACGGAAAGGTCGGTACCTGTTAACAGGATCAGACCGGCAACACCAAGTGCAAGGAACATACGCGGGGATGCCTGCTGTAAGATATTCAGGATGTTGGTAACAGTCAGCAGCTGTGTATTTTTAACGATCGGTGTGATGATACACAGTGCGATGAAGATCAGAATGATTACGATATACAGACCGTTTTTGTACAGGAACTGAGATAAATCGAAGGTATATCTGTAATTTTCCAGTTTCTGTATTCTCTGCTGCTGGAATGTGAATTTGGAAGCCCGCAACAGGTCGATCAGGTGATATTTATGCATGAATGCTTCATGTCTTCTGTCCTTGATCTCCTGAAGCTTCGATTCGTGAGCCATCTGTGCATCAAACAATTTATTTTTGAGCACATATTTCTCAGCCTTAATCTCTTCTGCATCCTTCAGAGAAGCAACCTTTTTCTGATGCTCGCTCTTTAGATCTGCTTTGACCTTCTCATATCTGCTGTTTTCTTCTGCTTTTGCAGCTTTGCAGCTTTTGTTTACTACGTCGTAATAATCCTTTTTGTAATGCGCAGCCAGATAGCTTTCTGCCTCTGCGATCAGCTTTTTGATTTCTTCTTTGTTGTCTGCTTCTACTTTTTTTGCATTTTCCAGCTCTTTTTTGCTGTTTTCAATGATCTTATCTCTCTGTGTTGCGGATAAGTTCTTGTTTTCTTTTGCGATCGCGATCTGTTTTTTCAGATCGCTCACTTTGTCAAAGCCGTCTGCACGTAATGCATCGATTTTTTTCTGGATTTCTTCCACATATTCATCGATCGGCTTCAAAAGCTTTGCTTCTTCTTCCGACGAAATAATAACGCTGTTTTCTGCCATTTCCAATTTTCCTCCTGTTACAGGTATTTAGCACTGAGTCTCAATAATTCTTCCTGGTTTGTTTCTTTGGTATTTACGATTCCGGCCAGACGTCCGTTAGACATAACACCGATTCGGTTGGTAATACCAAGAATCTCCGGCATTTCGGAAGAAACAACGATGATTGTTTTTCCCTGTTTCGCCATATTGATAATCAGTTCATAGATTTCATATTTTGCTCCAACATCAATTCCTCGTGTCGGGTCATCCATCATGAATACGCTCGGTGAACGTTCCAGCCATTTACCAAAGATAACCTTCTGCTGATTACCACCGGAAAGGTTGGCGATCATATCATCCGGTCCCATACATTTTGTATGCATGATCTTGATTTCTTCAGCCGTTGCACGCACCATCTTGTCATGTGATAATGCGATTCCGCTCTTATAATGCTTCATATTCGCAATGGTAGTATTGAATGTAATATCGCCCTTCAGGAACAGACCATTGGCTTTTCTTTCCTCTGTAATCAGAGCAAATCCGTGATCCATGGCATCCTTCGGGGAGGAGAAGTTCAGTACCTTTCCGTCATATACGATATTTCCTTCTGCTCTTGTACGAATTCCGAAGATGGTCTCCAGAAGTTCGGTACGACCGGCACCGACCAGACCATAGAATCCGAAAATTTCTCCTTTTTTAATATCAAAAGAAATATTCTGCAGTTTCGGTGCATATTTTGTTGATATATTCTGTACGGAGAGAATCGTTTCTCCCGGTGTATTGTCTACAGGCGGAAATCTGTTGTCCAGAGAACGTCCAACCATGGCGGCGATCAGTTCGTTCATATCCGTTTCTTTACTTGGCTTGGTCATGACCAGGCTTCCGTCTCGCAATACGGATATTTCATCGCAGATTTCAAATATTTCATCCATTTTATGTGAAATGTAGATCAGGGCAATTCCCTGTGCCTTCAGCTGACGCATCATCTTAAAGAGCTTTTCAACCTCTGGTGCAGTCAGGGATGATGTAGGTTCATCCAGTACAATGACTTTTGAATGATAGGAAATCGCTTTTGCGATCTCACACATCTGCCTCTGAGATACAGACATTTTCTTCATTGGCTGCGTCAGATCAACTGTAATTCCCAGCTTTCTGAACAGGTCTGATGTTTCTTTTTTCATTCTTCCTTCGTCGATCACTCCAACGGAATTCTTTGGGTATCTTCCAAGGAACATGTTATCTACAACACTTCTTTCAAGACACTGGTTCAACTCCTGGTGTACCATTGCCACTCCGTTTTCCAGTGCATCCTTCGGACCGGAGAAATTCACTTCTTTTCCGTCCAGTACGATGGTTCCTTCATCTTTCTGATAGGTTCCAAAGAGGCATTTCATCATTGTCGATTTTCCGGCACCGTTTTCACCCATCAGTCCCATAATGGTTCCAGGTTTGACATTCATGCTGATATGTTTCAGAACCTTATTTCTACCGAACGATTTGCTCATGCCGTTAATCGATAAGATATATTTATTCTTATCTTCTGTCATAGCTGCGCTTCCTTTTCTTAGTAAAGAAGGGTATCATTGCTGACACCCCTCTATAATTTCATTCATTTACGGTAACGATTCAGAAACCTCATCTCGATTTCGCATGGCTCTGAATCGTTGCCATTTACACTTTTATTCTGTCTCTAAATTATTTGGAGAGAAGTGATGTATATGCTGCCGCATTATCGGTCTTAACCATGTTAATTGCAAAAGCATCATACTCGCTCGGGTTTCCAAGACGGTTTGTGATATTGGACTCTGTCTGTCCGTCTCCACCGATGTAATCTACCTTCAGGTTCAGCAGATCATCATATTTCTCCAGCAGAGGCTGATAGGTAGAGCTCAGGAAGTTATCCGATGCGTTGTAGATATTCAGCCATACTTTTTTGGATGGGCTCTTGCTTTCATCCAGCTGTTTTGCAACCTTGTCGTAAACTTTTGTAGAATCTGTGAAATCGTTGTAGTTATCGGCTGTTACAGCAATATTTAATGCGTAGTAAGATCTCTCTTCTTCGCTGTATCTGTAATCTTCACCCTCTGTCAGGCAGTTGCCGGCTTCATCTGCTGTACCGATACCGGTATTGATATCTACACCGTCCAGTGCGTTACGCAGAACTCTCAGTGTCAGGTAAGCCTGAACGTCTGCATGCTGAGAAATTGTTCCGCCATATCCTTCACCGATTGCTGCTACAGCATCACTGTTTGCATCATAACCGAAGGTAGGAACTTTGTTGTCTTTTGCCCATGCATTGAACATTGACATTCCCATACCATCGTTGTTGGAAACTACAACATCGATCTGATCACCGAAGGAAGCTGTCCATGTTCCGATCGCGTTACCAGCTGTTGCAGCATCCCATGTTGCACCTGCTGAGTTTTTCATTTCCTGAGAAGCCAGCTCACGGATGGTATATGTTTTTCCGTCTACATCCAGAGTTGCATCCTGCACAACCTTTGCTTTTCCATCTACGTTTGTTCCGGCCGGTGTAGAATCTACTCCGCCGTCTGCATCTACACCTGTTCCAAGTGCGGAACGAACACCACGTGTACGAGCGATAGAATCGTTATGTCCGATATCACCGATTGCCAGAACATATCCGATTACGCCGTCACCGTTTCTGTCGATCGTGTCTGCGTTTTTCTTGATGTAATCCAGAACCATCTGTCCCTGCAGCTCAGCACCCTGATTTGCATCGAAACCTACATAATAAGTATTTCCGTTGAAGTTCAGAGCATCTTTGTCCAGTTCGCCGGTAGCACTGCTGGATGGCTGACGGTTGAACCAGCACAGAGGTTTGTCCTTGTTTTCTACGCTTCCGCCCGTTGATGCCGTAGAATCTGCTGTTTCTGTTTTCTGGGTAGAATCTTTAGACTCTGATGTGGATCCTCCACAACCAGCCATGGATACTGCCATAGCTACTGCCATAATTGCTGCTAATGCTTTTCTTTTCATTTTTATTCCTCCCGTTTGGTGATTTTGCTAGATTCGCTTCGTTCCTAGCTGATGAATTCATTATAATCACAAGAGGCCTGAAAAAAAATAGAATATTTTTGGATTAGTTATTGAAATTTTTGGTTATTTCGTATTCTTTTCACGCGTTCTATAGTGATCCTGTATACTGCGTATCTTTATATTTCCGTATCAGAATCATATAGCTTATGATCAGTAAAACAGCTGCACTGCTCCATGCACAGATCTCGGCATAGTATATTCCCTCTTCGCCGATCCATTTCGGCAGCAGCAGCGCAACGCTGACACGCATCACAAATTCCGCAATGCCGCTGGCAAGCGGAATCAAAGTATTGCCCAGCCCCTGGATCGCGGAACGATACACATGCAGCAAATACAGTATCCACAAAAAGACAGCCATGATAAACAAATACTTATATGCAATATCTAACACCTGTCGGATCTGCTCCGGTTCACCGGATACAAACAGAGACAATATATTACGCCCAATCAGCACCATCATACCGGAAATGAAAACAGAAGTGAGCACTGCCATATACGTACCGCTGCGCACACCTTTTCGGATTCTCTGATATTTCTTTGCGCCAAGATTCTGCCCTACATACGTTGTAATCGCATATCCATAGGAAACGGCTGCCATCTCCAAAATTCCATACAGCTTGTTCGTTGCCGTAAATCCGGCTACAAACAGAAAGCCAAAGCCATTGATCACATACTGCACCGTAAGTCCTCCCACAGAAATGATCACGTTCTGTATGGCAAGAGGAGTCCCCAGCTTCAAAAGCTGCAGACTCATAGACGGCTGCCTGTAAAAATCCTCCTTTTCCAGTCGGATATCCCTGATTTTCCGTAATACAAGCAGACAGTACAAGGCTGAAAATCCCTGTGCAATAACGGTCGCTATGGCTGCTCCGGCTACGCCCCAGCCAAAAACTGCCACAAACAGCAAGTCAAGTCCCACATTGATCACTGCTGCCACGGTCATTGCAATCAATGGAGATCTGCTGTTTCCAAGTGCCCTTAAGATCGCCGCAAAGATATTATAGGCAGCTATAATCGGGACTCCCGCAAAAATCAGCCGCAAATATAGCATCGTCAGATCAATAACATTATCCGGTGTCTGCAAAAATAAAAGAACGTGATAAACTGCGCCTTCACTTACTGCAAGTACAATCACAGACAGTAATGCTGTCATAATATAGCTTTTCGCCACCGCACATTTCAGATTTTCCTTTTCCCCTGCTCCATAGTACTGCGATACAAGAATCGAAAAGCCCTGTGTGATACCTGTCATGATGCCCAGCACCAGCCAGACCAGCCAGTCTCCGGCGCCTAC
>OHUB01001251.1_pt1 | contig 10093 bp, 9 predicted proteins | sample 1579091 | NCBI WGS metagenome assembly OHUB01 (sample SAMEA3879566, study PRJEB24766) | human gut metagenome | biome: human-associated habitat; feature: feces | place: USA | collected 1985/1987
CCGTCGTGATGAACGGCGCTCAGCCCGAGGATATCTACAGACTGCTCGACGGCAGACAGACCGGAACTTATTTCAAGGCGAAAGCTTAACGGAAGGAGCGCACATAATGGGCGCAGGAACTGTTTTATCAATAGCTAAAGGCGCAAAAGAAGCTCAGCGAGAGCTCGCACGCGCCGGCGGAGCAAAGCGCGAAGCGGCACTCAGAGAGATTTCATCAGCCCTTCGCGAAAATGTGCAGAGCGTATTGGAGGCGAACCGCGCCGATATAGCGGCGGCGCGCGAAAACGGCATGCTCGAGTCGATGATAGACCGCCTGACCCTCACGGCGGAGCGCATAGAGGGCATGGCAAAGGGCGTTGACGATGTTGCGGCGATGCCCGACCCCGTCGGCAGAGTCCTCTCCGGCTCGACAAGACCGAACGGGCTCAGAATAGAAAAAGTCACCGTGCCGCTCGGCGTTATCGGTATAATATATGAGGCAAGACCGAATGTCACTTCGGATGCCGCTGCCCTCTGCCTCAAGGCGGGCAACGCAGTCATACTGCGCGGAGGCAAAGAGGCGATAAATTCAAACAAAGCCGTGGCGCATCTCATGCGCGCGGCGGTAGAAAAAGCGGGACTTCCCGCAGATACCGTGAATCTTATAGAAGATACCTCGCGCGAGAGCGCAAACAAGCTGATGAAGATGAACGGACTCGTCGATGTGCTCATTCCGCGCGGCGGAGCGGGTCTCATAAAAAGCGTAGTTGAAAATTCGACTGTCCCTGTTATCGAGACAGGTTCCGGCAACTGTCATATATATATCGACGAGTTTGCGGATATCGACATGGCGGCAGATATTGTTTTTAATGCCAAAACTTCGCGCCCGTCCGTCTGCAACGCCTGCGAGAGCGTGCTCGTGCATAAAGCAGTCGCCGAGGAGGCGATAGTCGCCGTGGCTGGCAGACTCAAAGAGAAGAATGTCGAGATTTTCGGCGACGAGATAGTCTGCTCCGTCCTCGATTTCGCAAAGCCTGCTACAGAAGAGGACTGGGGAAAAGAATATCTCGATTACAAGATCAGCATAAAAACGGTAGATAATATTGATGAGGCGATAGCGCATATCGCGAAATACAGCACAGGTCACAGCGAGAGCATTATCACCGAGAACTATCTCAATGCGCAGAAGTTTTTGAACGAAGTCGATTCGGCGGCGGTCTATGTCAATGCATCGACCCGCTTTACGGACGGCGGCGAGTTCGGCTTCGGCGCGGAAATAGGCATATCCACCCAGAAGCTCCACGCGAGAGGACCTCTGGGACTGAATAATCTGACGAGCGAAAAGTATGTTGTCTACGGCTCGGGTCAGATACGCTGAAGGAGGAAATTCCATGAGCACTAACACATCGGCACAGGAAAAGAAAAAATGGGCGTTTCCGCTGGGCATAGTGATAGTTGTCCTCGCCGTTATCGGTCTTGTCACGGTGATAATTTTCGCCGTGCGCGGAATCGGGAGCCTTACGGACAACAGCGACAAGTTCGAGAAATATGAGCAGTTCCTGTCGCCCGTCATAATGAACGACCCCGATCCGTTTGACGATGTCAGCGGCGCGCAGATGAGCCAGCTGATAGATGCATCTATATGGTCGCTGATGAAGAGCGATATCGATATAGACCAGTATGAGTACGCCGAGGGCGATGTCTCCGGCGTCATAGTCCCGCAGAAGGATGTTGAAAGGCAGTTCGCGAAGCTCTTCGGCACGGATGTCAAACCCGTCCACTGCACCGTTGACGGCGGAACTTATACTTTCACCTATGACGAGGCGAAGCAGGCTTATATCGTCCCGCTTACCGGCGTTATGCCGACATTCATTCCGCGAGTCATATCTCAGCAGAAGAAGGGCGATTCGATAATCCTCACCGTCGGCTGTATCAGCGGCGACGGCTGGGAGCAGGACGCAAAGGGCAACTATGTTGAGCCCGCGCCGAGCAAATATCTCAAGGTGACCCTGCGTGTCAGCGGCGACGGATATTTCATCAGCGCGATTCAGAACACCGACGCGCCCGAGACCGCCGCAACAACGGCGCCCAAGACTACCGAGGCGGATACAACTCTTCCCGCAGAGACTCAGGGCGAGGTGCAGACCGAAGCTCCGGCAGAGTCCGAGACTCAGACTGCCGCGGAGGGCTGATATGTATATTCACGCCCCGTGCTTCAACCTCGATGAGCTCGCCCGCGACAATCTGCATATACACACCTCGTTTTCGCGCTGCGCGAAGCCCGAGATGACAGTCGAAAATATCTTCGCCGAGGCGGCACGCATAGGCTACAGGACAATAGCCCTGACTGATCATTATAACGACGATATCGACGACGAAGAGGCTCTGCGGAGACTCGAAACGCTCAGAGAGCAGGGGCAAAAGCTCGGCGAGCCGTGCAGAGTGCTCTACGGAATGGAGCTTTCGGGATACGGTATCGGCAAAACTCTCGAGGGCGATAAGCTCAGAAATGCGCTCGATTACAGGCTCTATTCCTGCAACCACTATCATCTCGACTTCTGGGAGCAGGCGGCGGAAATCACGCCGCGCGCATATGCCGAGCACGCGCTGGAAAATGTCACCTCGCTTATAAAAAGCGGCAAGCCGGACTGCATAGCTCATCCGCTGACCGCCGGATATGTCCGCGCGTTTGAAGATAAAACACTTGTCAGCAAAGCGATAACCGACAACGAGCTCGGCGATATAATGACCCTCGCAAAGGAGCACGAAGTCGCATGGGAGCTCAATATCGGCAATATCTACGGCGACCCGGAGTTCAGCCGCAGAATGTGGAACACCGGCAGAGAGCTCGGCTCATGCTTTAATATGGGCGCGGACGCGCATCTGATAAAGAACATCGATTTTGCGCCGCATATGAGCGAGATAAAGAAAATACTTGGAGTATAAAAATAGAAATCCTACCCGTTGCGGGTAGGATTTTTGTCTTTATTCGTATTGCGGGTAGGATTTTTGTCTTTATTCGTAGAGCGGGTGCTTTGCACAGATCTCCGCAACTCCGGCGCGGATGGCGTCGGCGCTGTTTTCGAAGTCCGTTGCCGCGAGGTAGACGAACTCTGCGATTTTGTCCATGTCGCTCTCGTCAAGACCTCTTGTTGTGGCGGCCGCCGTTCCGAGGCGCAGACCGCTCGTGACAAACGGGGTCTCGGGGTCGTTGGGTATGGCGTTCTTGTTCGCCGTGATGTTGACTTCGTCAAGTCTCTTCTCGAGATCCTTGCCCGTTACGCCGAGCGAGCGCAGGTCGAGGAGTATGAGGTGGTTGTCGGTGCCGCCGGACACCAGCTTCACGCCGCGGGCCTGCAGCTCAGCCGCCATGGCCTGTGCATTCTCCACGATCTTGCGCGCATATTCCTTGAATTCCGGCTTCAGTGCCTCCCCGAAGCAGACGGCCTTTGCCGCAATGACATGCTCCAGCGGGCCGCCCTGGGTGCCGGGGAAGACGGCGGAATTGATCCGCTTGGCCAGCACCGCGTTGTTGGTCAGGATCAGGCCGCCGCGCGGGCCGCGCAGGGTCTTGTGGGTCGTGGTGGTCACAACGTCTGCATAGGGCACCGGGCTCTGGTGATAGCCGCCCGCCACCAGACCGGCGATGTGGGCCATATCGACCATCAGGTAAGCGCCATAGCCGTGGGCGATCTCGGCCAGCTTTTCAAAGTCGATGGCGCGGGGGTAAGCCGACGCGCCCGCCACGATGAGCTTCGGGCGCACCGTTTTGACCTGCTTTTCCAGCGCCGCATAGTCGATGACGCCGTCCTCGTTGACGCCGTAGGAAACAAAGTGGTAGTTCTTGCCGGACATGTTCACCGGCGAGCCGTGGGTCAGGTGGCCGCCCTGCGACAAGTCCATGCCCATGACGGTATCGCCGACGTCCAGCAGTGCAAAGTAGACGGCCAGGTTGGCCTGTGCGCCGGAGTGCGGCTGCACGTTGGCATACTTGGCCCCGAACAGCTTGCAGGCGCGCTGAATGGCGATGTTCTCGACCTCATCCACATAGGCACAGCCGCCGTAATAGCGCTTGCCCGGCAGACCCTCGGCATACTTGTTGGTCAGCACCGTGCCCATCGCAGCCATCACGGCAGGCGAAACGATGTTCTCGCTGGCGATCAGCTCGATGTTCTCCCGCTGGCGGGTCAGCTCGCGGCCCATCGCCGCAGCCAGCTCCGGGTCAGCCTTGCCCACCAGACCGATGGTGTCCATCATTTCATCGTACATTTTTACTACCCCTCTCTGACAGATCGTTCCGGACAGAGCGGCTCCGAAGTGAGCCTTGCTCCCCTCCTCTTTATGATAACAAAATCAGCCCCGATGCGCAACCATATTTTCGCCTAAACCCTTGCTTTTTTTGCGGCCAGCGTTTATTATATCTGTATAAAAATCCGTTCCCGCGTTTGTGCAGCTTTTCAGAATCGACCCACACAAACTCCGACGAAAACAAGGGAGGAAACCGCAGATGGATCATTCCCTGCAAAAAGCAGCCCAGCGCAAAGCGGGCATCGCCGCACGGCGGGCGCTTTCCGCCGCCGCACGTTCTGCCGCAGACGCCGCGCTGTGCCGCCGCATCGCAGCACTGAACTGCTTTCAGAACGCCCGGACGCTCCTTGCCTATGCGGCCTTCGGCGGGGAGGCAGACCTGTCCGCTCTGCTGGCGGAGGCCGTGCGGCAGGGCAAGACCGTCGCCTACCCCATCTGCGGCGCGGGCTTCACCCTGACGGCCGCTGTGCCCGGCCCGGACGGCTGGGAAGTGGGTGCATACGGCATCCGGACCCCCATCCCGGAGCGGGCGCAGCTGCTCCCGCCTGAAGCGCTTGACCTGGTGCTGGTGCCCTGCACAGCCTTTGATACCGCCTGCCGCCGCGTCGGGATGGGAAAAGGCTACTATGACCGCTACCTGCCCCGCTGCCGGAACGCTGTACTGCTCGGCACCGCCTTCGAGGCGCAGCGGGTGGAGCAGGCGGCTGTGGACGCGCACGACCAGCGGCTGGACGGATTTGTAACAGAGGAGGGGATCTATCGTGGAACTGATGAATTTGAGCTGTGAGGCGTTTTTAGAAGACCTTGCCGGCAGCGCCCCGGCACCGGGCGGCGGCGGGGCCGCAGCTCTGGTGGGTGCCGCCGGTGCCGCCCTTAGCAATATGGTCGGCAGCCTGACCGTCGGCAAGAAAAAATATGCCGCCGTAGAGGCGGACATCCTTGTCCTGAACCGCCGTGCCGCCGCCCTCCGCAAGCGGCTGGAAGGGCTGGTGCAGGCAGACGCCGACGCCTTTACACCGCTGGCCGCAGCCTACAAGCTGCCCAAAGAGACCCCGGAGCAGCAGGCACACAAAGCCGCTGTGCTGGAGGCCGCGCTGGAAGGGGCCTGTGCTGTGCCGCTGGAGATCATGTCCGCCTGCTGTGAGGGCATCACGCTGGCGGCGGAATACGCCGAAAAGGGCAGTGTGATGGCCGTATCGGATGCCGGGTGCGCTGCGCTGTTCTGCAAAGCCGCCCTGCAGGCCGCCGGGCTCAATGTCTCCATCAACACCCGGCTGATGGCCGACAACGCCCACGCCGCCGCCCTGAATGCACAGGCCGACGCCATGCTGGCGGAGTTTGTGCCGCAGGCCGACCAGATCCACGAGAAACTCACACATTCATTGAGGGGGTAATTCTGATGGCAACGATTTTGAAGGGCGCGCCCGTTGTGACCGCCATGAACGAAGCAAACGCCGCCCGCTGTGCTGCAATGCAGGAAAAGGGCGTCGTGCCCACGCTGGCCGTGGTGCGCGTGGGTGCCCGCCCGGACGACCTTTCCTACGAAAAAGGCGTCCTGACCCGCTGCGGCAAGGTGGGCGTCGCCGTAAAGCAGTTCCTTCTGCCCGAAGATGCTGCACAGGACGCGCTTCTGGAGGTCATCCGGAAGATCAACGCAGACCCGTCCATCCACGGCTGTCTGCTCTTCCGCCCTCTGCCCAAGCAGTTCGATGACTGCGCCATCCGCGCGGCGCTGGCCCCGGAAAAGGACATCGACGGCATCACGGACGGTTCGCTGGCCGGTGTGTTCACCAACACCGCCATCGGCTACCCGCCCTGCACCGCACAGGCCTGTCTGGAGATCCTGAAGTATTATCAGGTGCCGCTCTCCGGCCGGCGGGCCGCAGCCTCGTGGTCGGCAAGCCCGCCGCCATGATGCTGGACCGTGAAAACGCCACGGTGACGCTCTGCAATTCCCGCACCCAGGACCTGCCCGCCCTCTGCAAAGAGGCCGACATCGTGGTCGTTGCCATGGGGCGGCAGGGCTTCATCGGCAGCGACTGCCTGCGCGAAGGCCAGGTTGTGGTCGATGTGGGCATCCATGTCAACGCAGAGGGCAAGCTCTGCGGCGACGTCCGCTTTGACGAGGCAGAACCCCTCGTCGAGGCCATTACCCCAGTACCCGGCGGCGTGGGCACCGTGACCACCTCCGTGCTGGTCGGCCATGTGGTGGATGCCGCAGAAAAAACGCTGTAACAAACGATAGCAATTCAACTTTTTATAGCAGTTTGCGTTTTTAATGCACAAGCAACACCCGCAAACTGCATATCGCAAAGATGCCGTTTGAATGTTGCACTCATTTCTTGACTTGCGATAAAATTTGCGATAAACGATTTTTTGAAGGAATGTAATCATGTCGAAAGATGAATATTTGATCACAGATCCACCCCTTAAAGCGCTGACTGTTTTTGCGATGCCGATGATCCTTGGCAGCTTTTTTCAGCAAGTATACAATATGGCCGATTCCATAATAGTTGGTCAATTTGTTGGCTCCTCGGCACTTGCGGCTGTTGGTGCTTGTGCTGCACTGACCAATGTTTTTATTTGTGTGGCGCTTGGTGCCGGCGTGGGCGCAGGTGTGCTTGTAAGCCGCTATTTTGGTGCAAGAAATTATGGTAGAATGAAAACCATTGTGTCAACGTCCCTGATCAGCTTTTTGATCTTAAGCGTTGTCCTTGGTGTCTTTGGCTTTGGCTTTTCCCATTTCATGATGAGCGGATTACAGACCCCTGCCGATATATTGGAAGAAGCCGTATTGTATCTGCGTGTCTACTTTGTGGGTTTCCCGTTTCTATTCATGTACAACATTCTTTCCACCATGTTCACTTCCATCGGTGAATCCAAAATTCCGTTGGGACTGCTGATATTCTCATCGATCCTGAATATTTTTATGGATCTCTGGATGGTGGCTGGTCTTGGTCTGGGGGTGTTTGGTGCAGCCCTTGCGACCTTGATCGCACAAGGAATTTCTGCCGTGTTTTCGTTTTTGATCTTTCTGTCTCGGATGCGGCAATACAAGAGCTCCTTTCGCAGGTTCGACCGGCAGGAGCTGTATTCCATGCTTCGCATTGCGGTACCATCGGTTTTGCAGCAGTCCACAGTGTCTATCGGTATGATGATCGTGCAGGCAGTGGTAAATCCCTTCGGCACACAGGCACTTGCCGGGTATGCGGCAACGATGCGGGTAGAAAATGTTTTTTCGCTGATCTTCGTATCCATCGGCAATGCAGTTTCGCCGTTTGTATCCCAGAATCTTGGCGCAAAGAAAATTGAGCGCATTAAAAAAGGTTATCATGCTGCACTGGTGTTGGATCTATGCTTTGCAGTTCTTGCTTTCGTGGTCATTGAAACACTGCACACACAGATTTCCTCGTTGTTCTTGGGAAAAGACGGAACCGCGTTGGCCTATCAGGTGTCCGGTGATTATATGAGATGGCTTGGTTACTTTTTCATCTTCATGGGCATCAAGATGGCAACGGATGGCGTTCTTCGCGGACTTGGGATCATGCGGCCGTTTCTTATTGCAAATATGGTAAACCTTGCAATCCGCTTGTCGGTTGCTTTGATTTGTGCCCCGCGTTTTGGCATTGCTTTTGTTTGGCTTGCAGTCCCGGCAGGTTGGCTTGCAAACTTCCTTATTTCCTATGCAGCGCTCAGAAGATCGTGGCCAGAGGATAAAGCAGCGGTATCTCAATGATTTCATGCAGTGGAGAGGTGCTTTTCCTGCGTAAATTCAAGGCACGAACGCTGGATGCTCTTCCGAACGCGATCCCATGTGCTTTTCAAGCGGTTTCGCCTTCTGACTGCTCAGGCTGGTTCAAATCTTGTGATGATTTGCACTATCGCAATTTTCAAAAATAGTACCTATCAACACAGCATATTTGCCTTTGCAGGGTACGAAAAAAGGCGCTCGGTGAGTGTTCACCAAGCGCCTTTGCTTTCGATGCTTAAAGTATAGCGTTTTTTCGTTCGCTTTCAATCTGAAAATTGCAACAACTTTCCGCGCAGATTTCCGTGTTTTGTAAAGTTGCACAAAGTCAGACCTTTATTTTTGTCGATTACCGGGTCAGCAGCAGAAGCCAGGCCGAAGCCACCGCCTGCAGGATGAGCCAGCGGGCCACCACCTGCTCATCGCTCCAACCCATCCGTTTGCGCACATGGTCATGCAGCGGGGTCAGGGTGTGTTTGAGGATGCTGATGTGTAAAAACCGCTTGAAGCTGATCTTCAGGATGCCCAGGCTGCCGTCCACGATGAAGACCAGCGCCGCCAGCAGGAAGGAGAACGGGTGGCTGCTCTTGAGCGCCAGCACCGCGAGGAAGAAGCCCATGGCGCGGCTGCCTGCGTCGCCCATCAGCAGGGTGGAGGGCTTGGCATTCATCCACAGGTAGGCCAGCAGTGCGCCGATGAAGACGATGGCGGCGGTGCTGTAGTCCCCCAGTTCCTCGCCATAAGCCAGCAGGAAGGTGCCGATGCTGACCACCGCCAGACTGGCCGACAGGCCGTCCACACCGTCGGTGCAGTTGACGACATTGATGCTGGCCCAGATGAGGACGACGATGAGCACGAGGTAGAGCGGATACGGGATGGCAAAGCTCCACTGCAAAAAGTTCACGGTGGTGCTGTTGAAGTTCAGGTAGGTCACACCCGCCACAATGGCGATGACGAGGTCGATGAGGCCTTTTTTGTATTCGTTCCAGGCCACCTCGGAGGCATCGTCAAAATAGCCGGAGAGCATGGAGGCAATGAGCAGCACGGTATAGATGATATACTCGGTGCGCAGCGGCACCACCGCCAGCGTGACCAGCGCGATGCAAAGCACGAAGATGAGGCCGGAGCCGCGGGCCTTGCCTTTGGAAAGCTCGCCGTTCACCGCAAATGCGCGGCCATGGTCGTGGGGGAGCTTCTCCCGGAAGACCGAATCCATCAGCGCCGTCAGCGCAAAAGCCAGCAAAAATCCCAGCGCGTCCACGGTGCGCTGACTGCCCGATAACAGTTGGAGCATACGATTTTCCTCTTTCCCGGAGCCGCACACAGCGCCGCTCCTGTTGTTTCACTCATAGGTAAGGAAAGTGTATCACGCCCGGCTGAAAAAATCAATCTCCTGCGCACAAAACACGCCGGTTTGACATTTTTCATTCTTCCTTATATAATAGGTATACTCTGTCCCCCTGTGCGGGGCATTTTTTATGCGAACAGGAGAAGCCATGACACTTTCACTCGAACAGCTCTCCTCCCGGATGCGCCGGGGGGAGGACATCCCCTTGCGGGAAACAGCGCAGGTCGTGCTGGCGCTGAGCGTCCCTTCCATTTTGCAGCAGATGGTCGTCACCGCCATGGAATACATCGACGCCGCCATGGTGGGCCACATCGGGGCCGAAGCCACGGCCGCCATCGGCATCGTCAGTTCCAGCACCTGGCTGCTCCACGGCATCCTGGTGGGGCTGTACACTGCCTTTTCCATCCAGATTGCGCAGTATCTCGGCGCCGACCGCCAGGCCGACGCACGCGGTGTGCTGCGGCAGGCCATGCTCTTCAACCTCATCCTGGGTCTGGCGGCGGCAGGGTTCGGCATCGGCATCAGCCGCTTTCTGCCCGGCTGGCTGGGCGCTGACCTCTCGCTGCAGGCCAACGCTTCCGCCTACTTTGCCATCTGGTCGGCCGCCCTCCCCTTCACCATGGCCATGGGCATGTACGCCGCCATGCTCCGTGCCACCGGCGACGCCCTGACGCCCGGCCTCATCAGCGTCCTCGTCTGCGGGCTGGACG
>OHUB01001264.1_pt1 | contig 10038 bp, 9 predicted proteins | sample 1579091 | NCBI WGS metagenome assembly OHUB01 (sample SAMEA3879566, study PRJEB24766) | human gut metagenome | biome: human-associated habitat; feature: feces | place: USA | collected 1985/1987
TTGACATCATATTGTTTAGTTTATTATAATTTCTTGTATATGATTATGAATTATTAGTCTGTAACATGTGTAAGACTGAAAGGAACATTTTATGAACTGGTTTGCTAAATTTGAGAAGAAATTCTCTAAGTATGCGATTAAGAATCTTATGTTTTACATCATTGTCCTTTATGCAATAGGATTTGTGATGAATACATTTTTTAATGGATTATATGACTTGATTTTGCTATGATTTTCAAAGGACAGGTATGGAGACTCTTTACATTTATCTTACAACCTCCTTCTAACAGCATAATTTTTGTGGTATTTGTGCTGTATTTCTACTATCTGATTGGTTCGGTACTTGAGAGAATATGGGGCTCGTTCAGATTTAATGTATACTTCTTTACAGGAGTTATCCTTAATATACTTGCATCACTTATTATCTATCTTATATGGGGATTAAGCTTTAAGTTAAGCACTAACTATATTAACCTTGCATTGTTTATGGCATTCGCTATGGAGCAGCCGGATATGGAGGTTTTATTATTCTTCATTATCCCAATCAAGATTAAATGGATGGCAATACTTGATGCTGTAATATTCGGAATTACTATAGTATTCGGATATCTTGTGCCTTTTCTTCCAAAAAATGTATGGTACAGCCTGTATGCAGCAGGTTTCCTTGCACCATCAGCAATTATGTGTTATGCCAACGCAACGGCGGCACTTGTGTCAATGCTGAATTTCATAATATTCTTCTTCCTGTACAAGAAAGGTCCTGCAAAGAGCAGTACACAGAGAAACTTCGACAAAGCAATGAGAACAGCAAAGAAAGCACAGCAGAATGCAAGGAAAGACTATTGGCAGCAGAATAATACAGCACAGTCTGGCACATATGGTTCTGCGTCCCCAGACAGCAGAACACAGGATAGTCAGGCACAACACGCGAAGCGGGGAGTGCCGAAGCACAGATGTGCAGTATGCGGAAGGACAGAACTTGACGATGAAAACCTCACATTCAGATTCTGCTCAAAATGTGCCGGCAACTACGAATATTGTTCCGACCACCTCTATACCCACATCCACGTAACAGGTAATAAACAGTAACCATACGGGGTAGAAGTGTAAGCAAAGAGAGACAGGGATGGTGTCAGAATTGAATTTTCTGAGTTGTGTGGGAGTTAAAGCCAGAGTTTGCGAAGCGCGGTTCAAAAAATCACGTTCAAGCGAAGCGCGTTGGTTTTTTGAACAAAAAAGCGAAGCAAAAACTGGCTTTTACTCCCACTAAACGAAGAAATCTGAAATACTGACACCGTCCCTGTTTTTCTTTGCGTATCCTTCTACCCCTAAAAAGCTTGTTAAATAAAAAACTTAGTTGATTTGACACGCAAATATGTTATTATATTGTAGGTATGTGTTTGAAAAGATTTTAATTATTTTGGAGGAAACAATGAAAAAGACTAAGATTATTTGCACAATGGGTCCTAATACTAACGACAGAAACCTTATTAAGGATCTTGCGTTAGCAGGAATGGATATTGCAAGATTTAATTTTTCTCATGGTGACCATGAGGAGCAGGCAGGAAGATTTGCCTTAATTAAGAGTGTAAGAGAAGAACTTAATATTCCTATTGCAACACTTCTTGATACTAAGGGACCTGAAATCAGAACAGGTGCTGTTAAGGATGACAAGAAGGTTACACTTGTAGAGGGACAGAAATATACATTAACAACAAGAGAAGTTCCAGCAGATGATAAGATTAATATGGTAACTTATGCAGGACTTCCAGAAGATGTTACTACAGGTAACATTATTCTTATCGATGATGGTCTTATTGAACTTAAGGTTGATAAGGTTGAAGGTACAGAGATTGAATGTACAGTAATTAATGGTGGTGAGCTTGGTTCTAAGAAGGGCGTTAACGTTCCTAACGTAAGCATCAAACTTCCAGGTATCACAGAGAAAGATAAGGAAGATATCATCTTTGGTGTTGAGCAGGGATTTGATTTTATCGCAGCTTCATTTGTAAGAAATGCAGCATGTATCGAGGAAATTAAGCACCTTCTCTGGGAGCATGGTTCAGATATCCCAGTTATTGCTAAGATTGAGAATGCCGAAGGTATTGCTAATATAGATGAAATCATCAGAGTTGCTGATGGTATCATGGTAGCCCGTGGAGATATGGGTGTTGAGATTCCTGCTGAGGAAGTTCCACACGTTCAGAAGGAAATCATCAATAAGTGTAATGCTAAGTATAAGCCAGTTATCACAGCTACACAGATGCTTGATTCTATGATCAGAAATCCAAGACCTACAAGAGCTGAGGTTACTGATGTTGCTAATGCTATTTACGACGGAACAGACGTTGTTATGCTTAGTGGTGAGACAGCTAATGGTAAGTACCCATTAGAGGCTGTTAAGATGATGGTTAAGATTGCAGAGAGAACAGAGCAGGAGATTAAGGGACATTCAGTAGAATATTCTAATCTTCACAGCAAGAGAAGCATTTCAAGTGCTGTATGTAATGCTGCAGTTCAGACAGCAGATAACCTTGGAGCTAAGGCTATTATCTGTCCTACAATTTCTGGATTCACAGCAAGACTTACATCTAAGTTAAAGCCAGAGGCTGAGATTATCGGATGTTCTCCATACGATAATGTTCTTAGAAAGATGCAGATTTACTGGGGTGTTAGACCTCTTAAGACTGCTACAGAAGCTTCTACAGATAAGATTATTGAGCATGCATTAGTAGTTTCTGAGCATGCTGGATTTGTAGAAGAAGGAGATACAGTAATTGTTTCTGCTGGTATCGCTACATCTTCTGATCCTTCATCTAAGAGAGGACTTACTAACACAATGAGAGTAGTTACAATCTAGTATTAATTTGATACATTTGTTTCGGAATGAGGCTTGATTTTAATATTCTATTATGTTATAAGTAATACACAATTAATATTACAAAGCGTTGATGGAAACAAGTAGGTTATTACTGAACTTACAGAAAGCAGCCGGTTGATGAGAGGCGCAAGGGTAAGGGTAACTGAATACATTCCGGAGCGGCGAACTGAAAGCATATTGCAAGTAGGGGCAGCCGGAGTAGCACACGTTATAGTGCATAAGTCCATGCTGGTGGACTTAATGAGGTGGCAGATGCGAGTCTGTCATGAATAAAGGTGGTAACACGTAAGTTCAGGCTTTCGTCCTTTTAAAGAAGGGCGGAAGCCTTTTTTGCGCGAGTAGCGATGAGAATACAAGCGGGAATCTCATAATCATGCTTGCATGAATTGTGAGATTATCGCTTGCATTCGAGGAGCACCGCGACAACGACAGAACGAAGTTCTGGAGTGTGCGCTGCGAGCGCGAGCAGCAATATGAAAAAAGAAAAGAGAGGAAACAAAAATGACACTTTATGACGAATTAGTTGCAAGAGGTCTTATTGCACAGGTAACAGATGAAGCACTTATTAAAGACCTTATTAACAATGGAAAGGCTACATTTTACATTGGATTTGATCCAACAGCAGACAGCCTTCATGTAGGACACTTTATGGCACTCTGCCTTATGAAGAGACTCCAGATGGCAGGAAATAAGCCAATCGCACTTATTGGCGGTGGTACAGCTATGATTGGTGATCCATCAGGACGTACAGATATGAGAAAAATGCTTACACCAGAGCAGATTCAGCACAATGTTGACTGCTTCAAGAAGCAGATGGCAAGATTCATTGATTTCTCAGATGACAAGGCATTACTTGTTAATAATGCTGACTGGCTTCTTAATCTTAACTATGTAGAACTTTTAAGAGAGGTTGGAGCATGCTTCTCAGTTAATAACATGTTAAGAGCTGAATGCTACAAGCAGAGAATGGAAAAGGGATTAAGCTTCCTTGAGTTTAACTACATGATTATGCAGTCATACGATTTCTATATGTTATACCAGAAATACGGCTGTAATTTACAGTTTGGTGGTAATGACCAGTGGAGCAACATGTTAGGTGGAACAGAGCTTATCAGAAGAAAGCTTGATAAGGATGCCTCAGCTATGACAATCACACTTCTTCTTAACTCAGAGGGTAAGAAGATGGGTAAGACAGCTTCAGGTGCTGTATGGCTTGATCCGAATAAGACAAGTCCTTACGATTTCTACCAGTACTGGAGAAATGTTGATGATGCAGATGTTCTTAAATGCATCCGTATGCTTACATTCCTTCCACTTGAAGAGATTGACAAGATGGATAGCTGGGAAGGTGCACAGCTTAACAAGGCTAAGGAGATTCTTGCTTATGAGCTTACAAAGCTTGTTCATGGTGAGGAAGAAGCTAAGAAAGCAGAAGCCACAGCAAAGGCAATCTTTACTGGCGGAGATGCAGCTAACATGCCTACAGCAAAGCTTGAAGCAGACAGCTTTACAGATGATGAAATTGATGCAATTAATCTTGTATTTGGAGCAGGACTTGCAACAACTAAGTCAGAGGCCAGAAGAACTATCCAGCAGGGTGGTGTTTCTGTAGATGGAGAGAAGGTAGCAGATATAGCAGCTAAGTTCCCTAAGAGTATGTTCGAAGGAGATGGCGTGGTTGTTAAGAAGGGTAAGAAATCTTTCGTTAAGGTTTCTGTTAACTAATAAATAAGATATTAATAAAGGGATTATGAATATTGAGTTATTATCTCAGTTACTTTCATAATCCCTTTTTAATACATTTATAACTGTTTAATATCCTTAATGTTGGTGCCTGCAACCATAGAATAATTGGTGTAATACACAACGAATCCCGGTTTGGCACCGGCAGGCTTTTTAACTTCTTTCTTTAATACATAATCAACTTCAACTTTTTCCTGCTCACGGCCTTTAGAGTAATAGGCGGCAAGGCTTGCTGCTTCTTCAAATGTTCTGTCAGGAACTTCCTTTCCATCTGTTTTGAGAAGTACATGAGAACCTGGCATCTGCTTGGCGTGAAACCACCAGTCATTACCGTTGCCTGTCTTGAATGTAAGTTCGTCATTCTGTATGTTATTCTTTCCAACGTATATGTCAAATCCATCGCTTGATACAAAATGCATCGGCTTGTTGGCTGTGATTTTGTGCTTTCCTTTAACAGTTCTTTTAATATATCCAGTTTCAATAAGCTCTTCCTTAATGTTAGCAAGATCAGCTTCTGTTACTGAAATCTCAATTGCATTGATAATAGATTCAAGGTAACTTATTTCTTCAGTAATCTCCTGAATAAGACGGATTCCGGCTTCATAGGTTCTTTTAAGCTTGTTATATCTTGCAAAATATTTGTTGGCATTCTCAATTGGTGTGAGAGTGTTATCAAGCGGAATCTTAATTGTAGTATTATCGTAGTAATTAAGTGCTTCATATTCCTTAGAACCTGCAGGAATACTGTAAGCGTAGGTTGTAAGAAGTTCGCCGTAGATACGGTATTTGTCTTTTTTCTCAGTGTCCTTTATCTGCTTTTCCTGAATGTCAAGCTTTTTGTATGCTCTTTCAAGATGTGTTGTTACAATTCTTCTTATATCAACAGACTTCTGGTGGATTCGTGTTGCAATCTCTTTCTGTCTGTAATAATCGATAATCAGTCTGCTTATCGAATCATATTCTGTGTGGTTGTCATACATAGAAAGCTTTACAGCGGCAAATTCTGCAGGTACACCGTTGTCAGTTACCATATCGGGGTGGTAGATACCATTTCTTACATCAGACATAAGTGCGTCAAATGCGTTGTATAATGCATCTTTCATAGGCTCATCAAGGCAGTTGGCAGGGTGTCCGCCATCAACTCCGGCACGGTATGCAAGCTCTTCGGCTATACATGTGCTTATTCCTGTATAGCTTGAAAGCAGCGCCTTGACAACAGGTACAGGCTTGGTAAATACTGTTTCGTCAAAATGCTTTCGGTCAGCTTCGAGTGGATTAATCTTGTCAGAAGTATTAGGAATGAAATAAGGTCTTCCAGGCAAAACTTCCCTGACAGAGCTTGTCTGTGCTGATATATGCTTGATACTGTCTAATATAGTATTATTGTCGTCACATAATATTATATTGCTGTGTTTGCCCATGAATTCTGCGATTATGTGCTTTCTGCACAGGTCGCCGAGTTCATTTAAATGTTCTGCTTCAATATCAATTACACGCTCAAACTTTGGCTGTGTTATTGATATTATTCTTCCATTGTTCAAATGTTTTCTAAGAAGCATGCAGAAATTCGGTGCAGTAGCAGGGGATGGCTTGTTATCGTCTGTAAGATATGCAAGAGGAAGTGATGCATTTGCAGATAAAACAAGTCTGTACTGACCAGATTGTGTCTTTATTGTAAGCATTATTTCATCGGCTTCAGGCTGTGCAATCTTATAAAGTCTTCCGCCGTTAATTGTGTTGTTTAATTCATTAACAATACTGGATATTGTAATTCCATCGAATGCCATAATGTCTCCTTTAATTAGTAATATTCATTAATCTTATTGCATTATATTAACATACTTATTGCTGTAAGTCTTGTTATCTTTCACAAAAATTGGTATACTTTCCTAAGCATTATATGCGAATGGAAGGATAGAAACAATGATTAAAAGTATGACAGGCTTTGGCCGGAGTGAAATAGTTAAAGGTAACAGAAAGATTTCAGTTGAGATTAAGTCAGTTAATCACAGATATCTTGAGGCAGGTATCAAGATGCCTAAGAAGCTTAATGTATTCGAGAGCAGAATGAGAGACTTACTTAAGAAGTATGCAACAAGAGGCAAGATTGATATATTTATTAATTATGAGGATGATTCGGAAAATCAGGTTAATCTTAAGTTCAACCAGAATATAGCTGATGAATATATGGCTATATTTAATAATATGTCCGAAAAATACAATCTTAAAAATGATATGACTGTTGGAGGTCTTGCCAGATTTCCAGAGGTTATCACAATGGATGAAGTGCAGGAAGACGAAGAGGAGCTGTGGCATTTTATAGAGGAAGCCATGAAGGCAGCCTTAGAACAGTTTGTTAATACAAGAATTCTTGAAGGTGAGAATCTTAAGAAAGATCTTTTAGGAAAGTTAGACCACATGGAGGAGCTTGTTGCATTTGTTGAAAAGAGAAGTCCTGAGATTATGAAGGAATACCGCAGCAAGTTAGAGAGTAAGGTTAAAGAACTTCTTGGCGATACAACTATTGATGAGAGCAGAATCGCAACAGAGGTTATTATATACGCAGACAAGATATGTGTTGACGAAGAAACTGTAAGATTAAGAAGCCATATCGAGCATGCAAGAAAATGTCTTAACGAGGATGGCGGCATTGGAAGAAAGATGGATTTCATTGCACAGGAGATGAACAGAGAGGCTAACACAACTCTATCTAAGGCTAATGACATTGAGATATCTAATGCAGCTATTGACTTAAAGACTGAGATTGAGAAGGTAAGAGAGCAGATTCAGAACATTGAGTAGGCTTTCAATATATTTTTAATAGGTTTTGATTAAATTTACTTGATTGTTTCGGGCTTGTTAGGTATAATAACTTGTGCACTTTATGTGCAGAATGAGGTAATTATATGAGCAAAGGACTATTATTAGTTATTTCAGGATTTTCTGGTGCAGGAAAAGGAACTGTTATGAAGCGACTTTTAGAGCTTCATGACGAGTATTCACTTTCTATATCAGCTACAACAAGAAAGCCAAGAGAAGGCGAAGCTGATGGAAGAGAATATTTCTTTAAGACTGTAGAAGAATTCGAGAAGATGATTGCTGAAGATGCTTTAATAGAGCATGCACAGTATGTTGGCAATTATTACGGAACACCAAAGGCATATGTTGAAGAACAGCTTGATAAGGGCAACAATGTTATTCTTGAGATTGAGATACAGGGTGCCATGAATATCAAGAGAATGTTCCCGGATGCAGTGCTTATGTTTATAACACCACCGTCAGCGGCAGAACTTGAAAAGAGACTCCGTGGCAGAGGAACAGAAGATGAGGCGACAATTAAAGCCCGTCTTTCAAGAGCAGCAGAGGAAGCAGAAGGTGTTGAGGATTATGATTACATAGTTATCAATGATGAAGTCGATTTATGTGTCGGCCGTATTCATGATATTGTGTTATCTGAGAAGATGAAAGCTAAGTATAATCTTGGACTGATTAATAATATTAAAGAAGAATTAAAGGTTTATTCGAAAGGAGAATAATATAATGATACATCCATCGTATACTGAATTAATGGCTGTAATTAACAGTGAGGTTGAAGAGGGCGAGCAGCCTTTAGTACAGAGCAGATATTCAATTGTTAAGGCAACTGCTAACAGAGCTAAGGAAATCATCGATGCAAGAAGCGTTGAGGAGAAGATTGCCAAGGCAAGAATTGAAGCAAGCAACAAGGAAAAAGAGAAAGAAAAGGATAAGGTTGAGGAGAAGAGTATCTCTAAGGAAGATGAGAGAAAGCTTCAGGTTGGAACTCCTCTTGTAAGATGTTCAGAGAAAGACAAGCCATTATCAATCGCAGTTAAAGAATTCTACGAAGGTAAGGTTAAGATTCTTGGAAGTACAGACGAGAATACTTCATTATAATTAACAAAGACTGATGTTAAGGGCAACTGCTTGTATGGGCGGTTGCCCTTTTGTGCGAGTAGCTAAGGCAAGACATAACGATAATCTTGAGTATGAGCTACAAGCATGAGGAGAGATGAGGAGTTAAATATTTTATGACAAATAGATATGATGAGAAAGAAAGACGGATTCACTGTGCATTTTCAGAAAAATGCGGTGGCTGTGATTATGCCGGGATGAAATATGATAACGAGCTTGCAGTTAAGCAGAAGTACATTGAAGAACTTTTTGGTGAATATGTAAAAGTTGATGATATTGTTGGAATGTACAGACCAATATATTACCGCAATAAAGTTCATGCAGTTGTAGGACTTGATGATTCCAGAAATGTGATAGCAGGAACTTACGAGGAAAACAGCCACAGAATAGTTGATACATCAGACTGTATGATTGAAGATTCGCAGTGTACAGACATTATTAAGGATATTAAAGGACTTATAGCCTCATTTAAATATCAGCCATATGACGAAGATGCGGGAAAGGGAATGATCCGACACATTCTTTTAAGAAAAGGATTTTCGACAAAGGAGATTATGCTCGTTATTGTTACAGCAGGAGTTACATTTCCATCAAAGAACAATTTCCTTAAGGTATTATGTGACAAGCATCCCGAAATCACTACAATTGTGCAGAATATTAATGACAGGCGCACAAGCATGGTGCTTGGAAAGAGAAATATTGTTCTTAAGGGAAAAGGTTATATCGAGGATGTGTTGTGTGGCTGCAGATTCAGAATAAGCCCGACATCATTCTATCAGATTAACCACCAGCAGACTGAAAAGCTGTACAAAAAGGCAATCCAGCTTGCTGATATATCAAAAAATGACACTGTAATTGATGCATATTGCGGAATTGGTACTATTGGAATAGTCGCCTCAAAAAAGGCTGGCAAAGTTATAGGAGTTGAGCTTAATTCAGAAGCTGTATCAGATGCTAAGATAAATGCTTCAATTAACAATATAAAGAATGTCACATTTGTTAATGCTGACGCAGGAGATTTCCTTGTTGAGTATGCGAAAAATGCAAAGGCAGATGTTGTTATCATGGATCCGCCAAGAAGCGGAAGCACACCGGAATTCCTTAATTCTCTTCTTAAGATTAAGCCAGACAGGATTGTGTATATTTCATGCGGACCTGATACACAGGCAAGGGATATTAAGGTACTTGTGAAGGGTGGATATAAGGTGACTGCATGTCAGCCATTTGATTTGTTCCCGCATACGGAGCATGTGGAAGTCGTGTGTTGTCTACATCGGGTGAATTCGTAGAAGTCCTTAATTTCCGCGAAGACAATGAGGAGAGTTCCGAAGAATATTGCATCTGGTATGAGGAAACACATTCGGATAGAATTAACATTTTTTATTCAATAGAATAGAGAAAAAATAAAACGATACAAAAAATGTAGGAAAAACTTCTCAGATGTTTTAACTTGGAAGTCTTTCGGGGATTGCAGTGCTAGG
>OHUB01001270.1_pt1 | contig 10013 bp, 8 predicted proteins | sample 1579091 | NCBI WGS metagenome assembly OHUB01 (sample SAMEA3879566, study PRJEB24766) | human gut metagenome | biome: human-associated habitat; feature: feces | place: USA | collected 1985/1987
ATATATTTTTTCTGATACTATTACGTACAGTTATTAAATAGTTACGAATCAGAAGGATTGTTACTGAAATATTTATTTATCGTCAGGCAAGACCTTATAGTAGTATAGGAATAGGTTTTCTATATACTGTAATGGTCTTTTTTTATTTGTTTGGCAGCGGGGGAACAGGACTATGGTTATCCATAAGATTTTGAATAATAATCTGATACTGTCCAGGGATGGACAGGGACATGAAGTTATTGTAAAGGGCTGCGGAATTGCCTTTCAGAAAAAGAAAGGACAGCAAGTGGAGGAGTCCAGGATCGAGAAGATCTTTACTGCGGAAAATGCCCAGATCAGCAAGGAGATACAGGGTTATTTGACTGCTATTCCGGAAAAATATCTGGATTTTGTGGAAGCTTTTGTAAATGATGTGAAGGAAAAAGAGGGGATGAAATTAAATGACAGTATTTATTTTTCCCTTAGCGACCATATCATGGGTGCGATCTCCAGACTTGAAAACGGGATCCGCCTTCAGAATATGCTGCTTCTGGATATCAAGCAGCTTTATCATAAGGAATATGAGATCGGCTTGGAATTACTGAAAAAGGTAAATGAGATGTTCGAGGTAGATCTTTCTGCAGATGAAGCAGGATTTTTTGCATTGCATTTTGTGAATGCGGAAGATGGCGGCAAGACGGACAGCTATCAGATTTCCATTATCGTACATCAGATCCTGGACATCGTGGAGAAGTATTATGACAATATGGAATTTCAGGAGGATAATCTGTATTATCAGCGGTTTCTCACGCATCTGAAATATTTTGCCCAGAGATTCCTTCATAAAGAGCTTCACTATGATGAGAATCAGGAGCTTTTCAAGATCATCAAGGAGCAGTACAGAGAAGCTTACGGCTGTGTAAAAATGATCTATCTTATGATGGAAGAGGAATATAAATACGCTATGACTGAGGATGAAATGCTGTATCTGACGATTCATATCCAGAAGATCACAGAAGACCATAAACGTCTGAAAAATCTGTGAAAAGAGATTGTTTTATAAATTAGGTGTTAATGGATTGTTACTGAAATACGTGCCATGTGCGTATCTTTTCAGGCAAGACCTTTAATATAAATTTCAATATTTATTATTAAAGGAGGTCCCCAAATGAAAAAGGACTATGCAAAAACTGCAGACACACTGATTGCAGCGCTGGGCGGAAAAGATAATATCACCCGTCTGTTCCACTGCATGACAAGGCTTCGTTTCTATGTGAAAGACAGATCGAAGATCAACGAGAAAGAGATCTTAAAGCTTTCTGAGATCTCCGGCGTTAACTGGCATGAAGATCAGTTCCAGGTTATCGCAGGAAACGAAGTAAACGCTGTTTACAAGGCATTGGAAGACAAAGGCGTTCCTACCGATGATGCACCGGCAGCGAACTCTGACAGTTCAAAGAGTGTTGTTTCAAAAGTTATCGATGCCATCACCGGATGTATGACCCCGATGATCCCTGCCCTGACTGCAGCCGGTATGATCAAAGTTGTACTTACCCTGCTGACAACTTTTCATCTGGTATCAGAAACAAGCAGTACCTACCAGGTGATCAGTTTTATCGGAGATGTTACTTTCTACTTCATGCCGTTCCTGATCGCAGCAAATGCTGCCAAGGTTTTCCGCGTGAACCAGTCACTGGCGCTGTTTATTGCCGGTGTTTACTTAAGCCCTACCTTTGTAACTATGGTAGCTGGTGATGCGGCCATCACACTGTTTGGTCTGCCGATCACAAAAGCAACTTATTCTTATTCCGTTATTCCGGTTATCCTGATGGTATGGATCACACATTATATTGAGATTCTGGTTGATAAGATCACACCGAAAATGGTAAAACTGATCCTGAACCCGACACTGGTAATTCTGATCAGTGCACCGATCGCCCTGATCGTAGTTGGACCGATCGGAACAATTATTGGTAACGGACTTGCGGTAGCCATCAACTTCCTGTCCGTAAAACTTGGTTTCATTATTGTAGGTATCCTTGCAGCAACCTTCCCGTTCATCGTTATGACCGGTATGCACCATGCGCTGACACCGATCGGACTGAATGCCATTGCAACCGGTGGTACCGATACACTGATCTTTGTATCTCAGGTATGCTCTAACCTTGCACAGTCCGGAGCTTCTCTTGCAGTAGCTGTAAGATCCAAGGACAGCAACATGAAACAGCTGGCAAGTGCAGCCGGTGTTTCCGCTCTTATGGGTATCACAGAGCCTGCTCTGTATGGTGTTACACTGAAACTGAAAAGACCGGTTGTAGCAGCTTCCATCGCAGCCGGAATCGGTGGTATCGTAGGAGGACTTCTTCAGGTTTCTCTTTACATTGCACAGAATTGTATCATGGCGATCCCGGCGTTTATCGGCGAGAAGGGATTAAGCAATCTGATTTATGGAATCATTATGATCGTGGTATCTTTTGTAGCTGCTTTTGTTCTTACGCTTATCTTCGGATTTGAGGATGTAAAGGCTGAGACAGAGGATGAAGTACAGAACACAGATACAGAAAAACAGCCGGCACAGCAGAACGCTCTGCTTGTAGATAAGATCGAGCTTTGTGCACCGGTAGCAGGAACTGTAAAAGCACTTTCCGATGTTCCGGATAAAACTTTTGCTGATAAGGTTTTAGGTGACGGAGCAGCAATCGTTCCATCAGAAGGTAAGGTTTATGCACCGGCAGATGGTACGGTGGCAAATATCATGGACAGTAAACATGGAATCATGTTTGTGACAGAAAGTGGAGCAGAAATTCTGATCCACATCGGACTTGATACTGTAAATTTAAATGGTAAATATTTTAAATCCCATGTTTCTGATGGAGATAAGGTAAAAAAAGGAAAGCTTCTTGTGGAATTCGATATGGATGCCATTAAGAAAGAAGGATATGATCTGATCACACCGGTTGTTGTGACCAATATTTCTGATTATATCAAAGCAGTATGCATGGAAAAAGAAGATGCAGCTGTAAATGCAGGAGATAAATTCCTGACTATTGTATAAGAATAACAACGAAACATCAGGCGGAGATAACAGATCCGCCTGATGTTTATAAAAAGGAGAAAATTAAAATATGAAAAATTATAACCGTATGCCGGAAAACTTTCTCTGGGGCGGAGCAACCGCTGCAAACCAGTATGAAGGCGGTTGGGATGAGGATGGCAGAGGCCCGTCCATTGCAGATGTCCTGACAGGAGGAAGTGTGGATAAGGAACGTCGTCTTACACCGCCGGCACCGTTACCAGAAGAATTTTATCCCAATCACCAGGCGACGGATTTTTATCATCACTGGAAAGAGGATATTGCTCTTTTTGCAGAGATGGGATTTAAGGTATATCGTTTTTCTATTTCTTGGTCCAGAGTGTTCCCAAATGGGGATGAGGAAACTCCAAATGAGGAAGGCCTTAAGTTCTACGACAATGTGATCGACGAACTGAGAAAATATAACATTGAGCCGCTGATAACGATCTCTCATTATGAGAATCCCCTTCATCTTTCTCTGGAGTATGGCGGATGGAAAAATCGTAAGATGATCGATTTCTATCTTCGATTTGCAAAGGTTTTATTTGAGAGATATAAAGGTAAGGTAAAATACTGGCTGACTTTTAATGAGATCAATATGCTGACGCAGGACTTTGGTGCGGTATTCTGTGCAGGAATGCTGGACCCGAAGGATGTATGTGAGCAGAGCCGTTATCAGGCAATGCATCACCAGCTGGTAGCAAGTGCACTTGCAGTTTCCATGGCTCATGAGATCGATCCGGAGTTTATGCTTGGCTGTATGCTTGCTTATCACAATGGTTATCCATATACTTGCCATCCGGATGATATCTTATATGCACAGCAGTTTGGGCAGATCCACAATTCCATTGCCGGTGATGTTCATGTAAGAGGATATTATCCGGGATTTGCAGCGAGATACTTTGAGGAGCACGGAATCCAGCTGGAGGTTCTTCAGGAGGATAAAGAGATCCTCAAGAAGGGTACGGTGGACTTTTTCACTATCAGCTATTATTCCAGTAGCTGTGTCAGCGTGACAAAGGACGGAGAGAAAACGGCCGGAAATGGAAGTGACAATCTGAAAAATCCATATCTGAAAGCTTCCGACTGGGGCTGGCAGATCGATGCAACTGGTCTTCGCTATGTTCTGAACCAGATCTATGACCGCTATCAGATTCCGATCATGATCGTGGAAAATGGTCTTGGGGCGGTGGATCAGCTGACAGAGGATGGAAAGATTCACGATGATTACCGTATTGAATATATGCGCCGCCATATAGAGCAGATGAAGGAAGCAATCCATGACGGAGTAGATCTGATCGGCTACACCTGCTGGGGCTGTACAGATCTTGTCAGTGCCTCCACTGGAGAATTCAAGAAGCGTTATGGTCTTATCTATGTAAATAAAAATGATGACGGGACCGGAGACTTTTCCAGAATCCGCAAAGATTCTTTTTACTGGTACAAAAAAGTGATTGAATCCTGCGGGGAAGAGCTTTAACTGAATCAACTGCGAAGCAGTTATCTGGTGTAGAATTATGTAGCGAATGCGGTTGCTTTTATCCGGTTGACGACAAAATCCTGGAGTATGACAATGTACTCCGGGATTTTTTTGGAAGGTTGACTTTTACACGGTAAAGTGTAATACTTATTGTAAGTGACGAATGTGAGGAGTGTTTTTTATGCCGGATGAAAAAGTACTGCAGGTAGCGATACTTATATGGGGATGTGTATTTTGTGCCATAGCTGCATTATGTATATTTCTGAGCAGTAATTATGACAGGGAAAAACGTCGGTATCTTATCCTGATGGAGAGTTTTGCTTCCCTGTTATTGCTGATGGATGCCATGGTGTATATTTTCAACGGATATCCCGGAGTTCCGGGCAGTGTGATGGTCCGTATTTCGAGTTTTCTCGTATTCCTTTTAAGTGACGTATTCCTGCTGTGTTTTCACATTTATGTGTGTGTTTATCTGTTTTCGAAGAAAGAGCGGAGAACATTAAAAAGAGTAAAAGCCGGATATGTTATTGCTGCCGCAGGGGCTGCTTTTGTGGTGATCTCGCAGTTTACTCACTGGTATTATTACATAGATGGGGATAATTGTTATCATCGGGCACCGTTATATATTATGTCAATCCTTCTTCCGGCAGCAGGTATGTTCATTGACCTTACACTTCTGCTCCAATACAGAAAGAAAGTCAGCCGGAAGCTCCTGTTCTCTATGCTGTCATGCATTGTACTTCCGGCAGTGGCGGCAGCTGTGCAGGCATTCTGGTATGGAATGTCGCTGATCGAGTTTTCTGTTGGTATTTCCATGATCATTATGTTTATCGTGACGATGACGGAGCTGAATCAGGAAATGTATCAGCTGATAAGTAGAGAGGGCAAGATAAAGGAAAGACTTGAGATCGCAACGATACTGAATAAATGCATTGCAGAGCTGATATCAGGAGAAGATGAAGATGCGGCAATCTCCAATCTGCTGCGTATTATCAGTGGGTATTTTGACGGAGATCGCAGTTATATTGTTCAGATCGATGAAAAGAGGAATGTCTGTACAAATACCTATGAGTATGCCATGAACGGAGTGACTGCTGAGAAGGATAATCTTCAGGAGGTTCCCATGGAAATGCTGGATATCTGGATGGACAGCTTTCGGAAAAATGGCCTGTATTATATTCCGGATATTGAGGAGGAGCAGGGGCAGCCGTATTATGAGACTCTGAAGATGCAGGACATTACCAGGCTGCTGGCCGTTCCTTTAAACAGTGACGGAAAGATCATAGGATTTCTCGGGGTAGATAATCCGAGACTGCATTATGAGGATCATACGCTGCTGTCATCCATACAGTACTTTTTAACGGACAGCCTGAAAGCCAAGGAGCGTAAGGCGCGTCTGCAGTACATGAGCTACCGTGATATGCTGACGACCTTGTATAACAGGAACAGGTATATTCAGGTTCTGGAAGGCATGCAGGCAAAAACAGTGATAAAAACAGGCGTAGCATATATTGATATCAATGGTCTGAAACGGGTGAATGATCTTTACGGACATGAGGCCGGAGACAGGCTGATCATAAATACAGCGCGTTCCATGCTTGCGATTCTGCCGGAAAATGCTTACCGGGTAGGTGGCGATGAATTTGTACTCATCTGTTTTGACATGGATGAGAAGGTTTTCCGGAGTAAGGTCCGGGATATCTGTGACAGCATTGCTGCTAAAAAGATCAGTGTTTCTGTTGGCGTTGTCTGGGAGGAAAGCTCTTCGGAGCTTGAGACAATGCTGAGAAGAGCAGATGATCTTATGTATGCGGAAAAAAAGAAATATTATGAAAAGCATGGAACGATGTGAAGGTATGCAGCAGAGTGTAAGAGTAGGTCAGAAGAAAATTCTGATAATGCTGTGCCCGGTATTTTTATACCGGGCATTTCGTTTGTGCTAAAAGAAACGCCGGAATAAAAATATCGGACGAAATTTTGAAAGATTTTCTGTAACGTTTTTGAGATCAGTGCGTCTTATAAGTGAGAAGGGAGGAAAGAGAAAAACCGATGAACATAGAGGAACTTTACCGGACATATTTTGACATTGTATATCGGTATATCCGTTCTATTTCACAGGATGGATCGCTGGCTGAGGAAGTGACACAGGAGACATTTTTTAAAGCTCTGGAAAAGATAGATCAGTTCCGGGGTGACTGTGATGTGCGTGTGTGGCTCTGCCAGATCGCAAAGAATACGTTGTACGATCATCTGAAAAAACAGAAGAAGCAACTTCTCGGGGATGAGAAGCTGGAAAAAGCAGAAAGCGCTGGCGGAGAGCTTCTGGAGGAAAAGCTAGCGCAGCGGAGCCAGGCTATGGAAATCCACAAGGTTCTGCATAGACTTTCGGAACCGTACAAAGAAGTTTTTTCCCTGCGGACCTTCGGAGAGCTGACCTTCCGTGAGATTGGAATGCTTTTTGGAAAAAGTGAAAACTGGGCGAGGGTGACTTATTACCGTGCAAGAGTAAAGATCAGAGAGGAGCTGGAGCAATGAGGATCACATGTGATGTAATACAGGATCTGATGCCATCCTATGTGGACGGCATTTTAAGTGAAGACAGTCAGGCGCTGGTGAAAGAGCATATGGAAGCTTGTAAGGAATGCAGAAAAATGTTGGAGATTATGAAAGAGGAGCAGGGAAAAGAGCAGGCTCAAATAAGACCATCTGCAGCCTCCGGAGTACGATGCAGAGCTAGTGAAACGGAGAATATCGGAAGTGCAGCCGCACTGAAAAAAATCCGGAAAAAATTAATAATACGCAGGGTGCTGACAGCAGCAGTGGCAGTTATCCTGACACTCATCGTTGCGGCAGCAGGCTACGACCACTGGTATTTCAACGAAAAATACATGACCCTGGAAAATAGCGGAATGTACGTAAAAAATAACAGTTTGTATTCTTCCAATAATCTCATCAATCGAATGAAAGTACAGTACACAGAGGATGGAAAAACAGAGTTCGTCTACGCCATTGACGCGCCATATGCAGGAACTCTGGAACTGAAAGGCGATGACATGCTGCTTCAGGATTTTTCCAAAAAGACAGAGGAAGTATCACCGGAAGATGACAGCACCCCGGAAACGGTAACAGAGGTTTATTATATGAGTGAGGAGGCCAGAAAGAAGAGCCTGGGATTAACAGAGATGGAAGCAAAGGGAGATCTGGATGCAGCGGAGAAAATTGTGGATGAGATGAAACAGGAATCGAAGCTGATATGGTCGGAACAAGAGGATAGAAATACCGCATCGTTTATGTTAAAATAAAACTTGGACAGTACAGTGAAAAAGTTCTATAAAAATTCTGTGCTGTAGGCAAAAAAACAGACAGCAGTGAATTTACGTATTTACTGCCGAAGAACAGGGGGACATAAGATGTTATTTGTATGCTATCCAAAATGCAGTACCTGCAAAAAGGCTCAGAAATGGCTGGATGAGAGTGGCGCAGAATATACGTTGCGTGATATTAAGACGGACAATCCAACTGCAGAGGAACTGAAAGCCTGGTGGGAAAAAAGCGGTCTTCCGCTGAAGCGTTTTTTTAATACCAGTGGAAATATTTATAAAGAGATGAAACTGAAAGATAAACTTCCGGAAATGAGCGAGGAAGCAGCTTGCACTTCTTGCAACAGACGGGATGCTTGTGAAACGACCGATTCTTGTAGCGGAGGATAAAATTCTGGTGGGCGCAAAAGAAAAAGAGTGGGAAGAGTATCTGAAGCCATGAAAAAGAAACTGAATTATGTTGACATTGTGAAAGAAACGGTGATCCTGACTGTAGCAGTGGCGATCATCGCAGCAGCGGTATATTTTTTCCTGGTGCCAAGCCATACGTCGGTCAGCAGTATTTCCGGTCTTGGAATCGTGCTTTCCAACTTTGTGCCGCTGCAGCTGTCGGCTATTACCATGATTCTGAATGTGGTATTGCTGATCATTGGATTTTTTACCTGTGGAAGAGAGTTTGGAGTTAAGACGGTTTATACCAGTGTAATGCTGCCGTTGTTTCTGGGATTGTTTGAGATCATTTTTCCAAATTTCGGTTCTATGACAGATAGCCAGGAACTGGATGTTCTGTGTTATGTTCTGGTAGTGAGTGTGGGACTTAGCATTCTTTTTAACCGGAATGCATCCTCAGGCGGACTGGATATCGTAGCGAAGATCATGAATAAGTATCTCCACATGGAACTTGGAAAAGCCATGTCTCTTTCCGGTATGTGCGTGGCACTTTCTGCGGCTCTTGTCTATGATAAGAAGACGGTGGTGTTAAGTATTCTGGGAACGTATTTTAACGGGATCGTTTTGGATCATTTTATTTTTGACCATAACATCAAACGGCGTGTCTGCATTATCACGAAAAAGGAAGAGGAGCTGAGGCAGTTTATCATTCACGACCTGCACAGCGGTGCAACGATCTATGAGGCCATCGGTGCCTACAACATGGAAAAACGCCGTGAGATCATCACCATCGTAGATAAAGGTGAATATCAGAAGCTGATGAAGTTTATAAACCAGGAGGACCCGAAAGCGTTTATCACGGTTTATAATGTATCGAATATGCGGTATCAGCCGAAGAAATAAGAATATTTTGCTGGAATAAAAAAATCCCGGGACAAAACTCCCGGGAATTTTTTTGCCATATTTTACAGGAAAATATATTTCAGGACAAACAGCACTGCCAGTACATACATCAGAGCGCTGATCTTCTTTTCTTTTGCTTTACCTGTGATCAGGTTGATGGCTACGTATGTGATAATTCCCATGGAGATACCTTCGGAAATGCTGTAGAAGAACGGCATAGCTCCGATGCAGATGTAGCACGGAATCGCCTCGGAAAGATCGCTGAAATCAATGTTGACTACGTTGGTCAGCATGTAGAAGCCTACCACGATCAGTGCCGGAGCCGTTGCAAAGGACGGGATGGCAAGGAAGATCGGGGAGAGGAACAGAGCGAGGCCGAAGAGGATTGCAGTGGTAACAGCGGTAAGACCGGTACGGCCGCCTTCGGAAACGCCGGAAGCACTCTCAACGAAAGTCGTTGTGGTAGAAGTACCAAGAACAGCACCTGCGCAGGTAGCAACAGCATCTGCCATCAGCGCGCCCTTGATGCGCGGAAGTTTTCCGTTTTTGTCGAGCATGTTTGCCTTGGAAGATACACCGATCAGAGTTCCGATAGTATCAAACATATCTACGAATAAGAAAGCAAACAGGATTACCACAAAGTTCAGTGATAAGATACCGGAGAAATCCATCTTACAGAAGATCGGAGCAATACTCGGAATGGACAGACCGTTGCTGAAATCCGGGATCAGCGTGTAGAAGCCAAGATCCGGGTTTGGAACATACAGTCCGACACCCTGACAGATCAGACCAAGTGCCCATGTGATCAGAATACCCCAGAGGATATTTCCTTTGACATTTTTAATAACCAGAGCACCGGTGATGATGA
>OHUB01001281.1_pt1 | contig 9936 bp, 8 predicted proteins | sample 1579091 | NCBI WGS metagenome assembly OHUB01 (sample SAMEA3879566, study PRJEB24766) | human gut metagenome | biome: human-associated habitat; feature: feces | place: USA | collected 1985/1987
AGGAGCTGTAACGAATAAGTAAATTTTATTACTTATGGAGTTCAGCTCCTTTCTTTTTGTTTGATTAGCTTTTACATAAATAAAAAATGAAAATACACATCTAACCTTACTGCCTTTTTGGGCGCACTAAAAAAAGATATCTATTTTCATTATTTTTTTTACTCTTAGGACCTTAGTTTATTTTGTTATTTTTCTGGAATTCTAGTTTTCGAGTGTGATATCTTCTTAGATTATGACCGATACATACGAGTAGTATCTCCAGTTTTACACCAGATATACCGCGACGACGTAATTTGTCATAATGATTGTCTTCTTTGATCTGTCCAAAGATTCCTTCACTCCAGATACTTCGTTGTATCATATACTTTTTACCTTGTTCAGTCGAAAGATTTTCTTTGACTTCTTTTTTGTAGGATTCAAGCTCTCGGCACCTTTGTATCGTTCGGCCCTTTTTTGATTTTGTGCATTTTGATTTGAACGGACATCCTTCACAATGTTCATTCTGATACATTTCGATTTCTCGTGGATACACGCCTCGTCGTTCTATTCGTGTATCTACCAATGTAAATTCATGGTTCGCTGGACAAATGATCTTATCCTCTTCATTTGGATTCATCTGTGCTCGGGTAAACTGATTCTTAGTCGTTTTCTTTTCAGCTTCTTTACGCATTCCACTGTATTTCATATACAATTGAATTCCATGTTCCTTGTCATATTTATAGTTGTCAAAACTTCCGTATCCGGCATCAGCAGGTGTGGCATATGGATAGCTTCCATACGCCATATGATAGCCTTCCATAAATGGAATATATGTTCTAAGATCATTGGCGTCACTTGATACATATACATGTCGTATATATCCGTCACTGCTTCCAACCTGTACATTATATCCAGGCTTGAATACATTGGTATGATTATAGTAATCGTATTTCATGTGCATGAACGTTGCATCTGGATCCGTCTTCGAAAAACTGTTTCGATCTCCTGCAATATCAGAATATATGGTGTATTTAAACATCTTCAACGCATCTTCTTTAAATGCTTCCTGATACCTTTGCAGTTCATGCTTCTTTTTACCTTTACCATGCACAACTTGGATTGAATTCTTCGCCATCAGCTGTTCTATTACAGAAACTACTTCAAACAAGTAATCGAAATTGATCTCTCTTACAATTGAAAAACGAATATCCAAATTGTTTTTTGAACAATATTTATTAAATGCAGAAAGCCTGTCCATAACTTTGATCCAACGCTTTTCTCTGAATTTCTTTGTAGCTTTCATCCATACAAAAGTCATCTTATTGGCATTGGCCTCAAATTTGGTTCCATCAATATATAATACTTCTGTATCTATGACATCATGAGCTTCAATATACTTGTTGATATCCACAAATATATCTTCGATAGGCATAGCAAGCTTATCTTTGATAAACCTTTCAAAAGCCATATGAGAAGGTGTTGAACCGTTCATAATGAATTTAAAGCGAATGTCATATTTACATAATTTTTCTAAATCACGAAGAGAAGCATAACCGTTTATCGCAAATGCAAGAATGACTGCTTCGAACATTTGGATTGCATCATATCCATGAGCGTTATTCTGTGAGAAATCGATATATTTAAAAATGTTGACCTCTTCTACGACTTCCTTCACAGTTCTTGAGATATCGTCTTTTTCAACGACATCTTCGTAAGAAAAACACAAAGGGAATTGAAATGATGGCTGATATGCATTACAATTAACTAGGTATTTTGGCACAAACATATTGAACTAACACACTCTAACGAGTGTGGGCTTTTTTTTAATATAGCCTAGTTCTTCTCCTGTTTCTTATTCTATCATAGTTTTGTCTTTATTTTTGAAAGGATGTGTTGTTATGAATAAAGATGAAGCTTTAAACAAATTTACTTTTATGATGGAATATAGAAATCTTTCATCAAATACCATTCACATGTATCAATGGTATCTTTCCCAAATGTTTGATTTTTATCATTTGGAAGACGTATCTATTCTTAATGTTTCAATGGCGCAGAACTATGTCGTACATATGAAAAAGACTTATGCACCTACTTCTTTAAATGCAATTATCAGTGCTATCCGTTACTTCTTTGATGTTGTTTTAGAAAGCCCATTATCTAGAAGACAGTTCCCCAACATTTTATATGATCCCGTAGAAATCACAGTTTTTACAGATGAACAAATTCATTTGTTGCTCGATACAAAAGATGTACGACTTCGAACTTTTCTGCTTCTCGGTTTGGATGCCGGACTTAGAGTCGGTGAAGTGGCTCGTTTAAAAGTTAGCGACATTGATTCTAAAAATATGTTGCTTTCTATTCGAAATTCAAAGCGTGGTAAATCTCGCAAAGTACCTTTATCCAATGCGTTATTAAATGCTCTTCGTAAATATTGGATTGTTTATAGACCGGATAAGAATGGCTATTTATTTCCGGCTGGTCATTCTTGTTCTAAAAATCCATACATCAATCAGAATTACATCAATATGCTTTTCAAAAACCACATTAAAAATTTTTCTTTCTATGTTCCAACCATGCGTTTCCATAATCTTAGAGACACATATGCTACACTTATGCTCAAAAACGAATGTAATATATTCACTTTAAAGAAATTATTGGGACATTCAAACTTTTCTTCTACATCACGCTATATCAAGTTCGATATTTCTGATTTAGCACAGGCTCCAGTTCTTTCTTCTTTAATGGAGATTGAGTAATGGTACATATTCAAGACATATTCAAATCCATGGATATCGAAGGTAAAATCGATTATTCAAAATTGAATCACAAACAGAAAAAAGCTCTTCGTAATATCATTGAATGTAAAACAGAAGCTATGGGTTTCAATACGGATGTTTGTGAATGCTGCGGTCATACTGAGATTCACTACAATTCATGTAAAAATCCAAACTGCCCTGAATGTGGATCTGTAGACAAGGAAATATGGATACATAAGCAGGAGCGTTTTACTTTGAATGTGAATTATTTTCACGTTGTATTTACAATCCCCAATGAATTAAATGTACTTTGTCTAATAGATCCCAAATTCATGTATAAAGTTTTGTTTGATATTTCTGCAGAAACCATCAAAGAACTGTCAAAAGACAAAACGTATTTAGGAGCTAAAATTGGATTTACTTCCGTACTTCATACTTGGGGACAAAATCTTTCTTTACATCCGCATATCCATATGATCGTTCCTGGTGGTGGAATTGATTCAAATGGAAAATGGAAAAATTCAAAAAAGAAATTCTTTCTTCCAGTAAAAGTAGTATCTAAATTATTTAAAGGAAAATTCCTAAGCTATACTAAAAAGAATTTTGATCAAAGAAAAATCAAAGACAAAGAGCAATTTCAAGAAATCATAAATAGCTGCTATTCCAAAGACTGGGTGGTATATACTAAAAAGCCAATGAAAAGCGCAAAACATGTTGTTAAATATCTTGGAAGATATACACATAGAATTGCGATAAGCAATGCACGTATCAAAAAGTATGAAGATAATAAAGTGACATTTTCGTACAAAGATTATTCGAACCATAATCAAATAAAGGAAATGACTTTAGACGACACAGAATTTTTTCGTAGATATATGATGCATGTACTTCCATCAAACTTTATGAAGATCCATCATTATGGATTTCTAGGAAACCGCAATAAAGAAGAAAGAATAAAAGCTATACGAACAGCCACAAATACAAAAGATCCAGGATCATTCCTTATTGACTATGAACAAATTATTTCAGATATATTAAAAAGAGACGTTTCCATCTGCATTAAATGCGGACAAAAACGTCACCACAAATTGGAATAATCCAACAAATTCCAAAGTCACCAGCCCAATGAAATCATTGGGTAAGGGGACCATACCCAATATACACAAAAATCATAAAAAATGGAACCTTTAAATCAAATATTTGGATAGAAACTAAAATTTATAAAGGATGAGCAATTATACTTTTATCCATATAGAGATGTGTTAGTTCAATAAAATTAAAACACCAATGTTGTACAATAATGTGCTTCGATTGGTGTTTTTTATCAACATTGATGTATTAATTTTCTAATGTATTATACCAAAAAAGACCGATATTCAGATTTTTAAATCTTGAATATTCGGTCCTTTTTTATTAAGCTGAAACTTCTTTATCCGTTACAGCGCCTTTTCGTTTACTTAAATGCTCTTTTAAATCTTTCAAAAGGAGATTCAGATTGTCCTGATTTTAATTCTTCATATAGCTCTCTTTCTCTGCGAGATACTTTACGTGGAATTTCAACCTGTACTTCTACAAATTCATCCCCTTGTCCTGAACGAGATTTTACACCTTTTCCTTTTAGACGGAACTTAGTGTTTGGCTGTGTTCCTTCAGGAATTTTCAATTCAACATCGCCATATACTGTTGGTACTTGAATCGTACATCCAATTGTCGCATCAATTGAACTGATTGGAACTTTAATGAAGATATTGTTGTCTTCGCGTTTGAAAGTTGGATGTGGCGTAACCATAATTTCGATGTATAAATCGCCATTAGGCCCTCCATTTGTTCCTCTTTCACCTTTTCCAGGAATACGAATCTGTTGACCTGATTGAATGCCTGCTGGAATCTTAATATCTAGTTTTACACGACGGTGCTCATATCCGTTTCCATGACAATGGGAGCATGCACGTGTAACTTTCTTACCTGTACCATGACAATCTGGACATACGCTTTGTTGCTGAATCACACCAAATGGTGTTCTTTGTTGAGACATAACATATCCAGAACCATGGCATGTAGGACATGTCTGCACATCACTTGGGCTTTCAGCTCCAGATCCGTTACAGTGTTTACATGTTTCATCCACATCCAATGAAATCGTTTCTGTTTTACCAAAAATTGAATCCATGAAATCAATGCGCATCTGCATGTAACGGTCTTGCCCTTGTCGAGGCTGGTTACTTGAACGGCGAGATCCTCCACCTCCAAATCCTCCACCAAAGAACGAACCGAAGATGTCTCCTAAATCGCCAAAATCTGTGAATCCTCCAGAGAATCCACCACCTTGTCCAAAGGCTCCATCCATACCTGCATGACCAAATTGATCATATGTTGCACGTTTTTTCTCATCGCTTAATACTTCATAAGCTTCATTGATTTCCTTGAACTTATCTTCAGCTCCAGGTTCATGATTTCGATCGGGGTGATATTTCATGGCCAATTTTCGATAGGCCTTTTTAATTTCATCTGGTGTAGCACTTTTGCTGACGCCAAGCACTTCATAATAGTCACGTTTTTCTGCCATGTGAATCCCTCCATACGATACGAAGAAGTTCTAGCGTGGCTAGAACTTCAAATGTTGCTTATTTATTTTACTTCTCAGTGAATTCACCGTCAACTACATCATCACCTGAGTGAGTTTGTGTTGATTGTGAAGCTGCATCACCATTTGGCTGGTTATACATTGCTTGTCCTGCCTGCATTGCAGCTTTTTCAAGCAGGTCTAATTTTGTTTTGACTTCTTCCATGTTATTTTCATCTAAAGATTTTTGTAGATCATCACGCAATTTCTTAGTTTCTTCAGCTTGTTTTGGATCAATCTTATCTTTATTGTCTTCTAACATTCCATCGATTTGTGCAATGAAGCCTTCAGCTTTGTTACGTAAATCAATTTCTTCCTTACGTTTTTCATCTTCAGCCTTGTTATCTTCAGCTTCACGAACCATACGATCGATTTCTTCATCACTCAATCCACTAGAGTTTTGAATTGTGATGTGTTGTTCTTTACCAGTACCCTTATCTGTAGCACTTACGTGTACGATACCGTTGGCATCAATATCAAATTTAACTTCAATTTGAGGAACTCCACGACGAGCTGGTGCAATTCCGTTTAATTGGAAGTTTCCTAATTCTTTATTGTCGTTAGCCATTGGACGTTCACCTTGTAATACACGGATATCTACAGCTGGTTGGTTATCAGCGGCTGTTGAGAAAATCTGTGATTTACTTGTTGGGATTGTAGTGTTACGAGGGATCAACACTGTCATAACTCCACCCATAGTTTCGATACCTAATGATAATGGTGTAACATCTAGTAATAATACATCATTTACATCACCTGAGATAACTCCACCTTGGATTGCAGCACCCATAGCTACAGCTTCATCTGGGTTTACTGAGTGGTTAGGATCTTTTCCTAATGCTTTACGTACTGCTTCTTGAACCGCTGGAATACGAGTAGATCCACCAACTAATAATACTTCGTCGATATCAGATTTAGACAATTTTGCATCTCTTAATGCATTTTCAATTGGAATCAATGTACGTTCTACTAAATGTTTAGTCATATCATCAAATTTAGCACGAGTTAATGTTGTATCAAAGTGCAATGGACCCGCAGGACCTGCTGAGATAAATGGTAAGCTGATTTGTGTCTGCATTACACCACTTAAATCTTTTTTCGCTTTTTCAGCAGCTTCTTTTAAACGTTGCATAGCCATTGGATCTTGCGACAAGTCAATTGCGTTATCTTTCTTGAATGTATCAACCATCCAGTTTACTAATACGTTATCGAAGTCATCTCCACCTAAGTGAGTATCTCCGTTTGTTGATAATACTTCGAATGTTCCATCAGCTAAATCAAGGATACTAACATCGAAAGTACCTCCACCTAAGTCATAGATCAATACTTTTTCTTCTTTATCTGTTTTATCAATACCATAAGCCAATGCTGCAGCTGTTGGTTCGTTGATAATACGTTCTACTTCTAATCCAGCAATTTTACCAGCATCTTTAGTTGCTTGACGCTGAGCATCGTTGAAGTATGCAGGAACTGTGATAACAGCCTTTGTTACTTTTTCTCCTAAGTAATCTTCTGCATATGATTTCAAGTATTGAAGGATCATTGCACTAATTTCTTGTGGTGTATATGATTTTCCCTCAGCCTCTACTTTTTCATTCGTTCCCATCAAACGCTTAATTGAACTAATTGTGTTTTTATTTGTGACTGCCTGACGTTTTGCAGCATCACCAATAATACGTTCTCCATCTTTGAACGCAACAACACTTGGTGTTGTACGATTTCCTTCTGGGTTAGGAATTACTTTACAATCTTTACCTTCCATAACCGCAACACAGCTATTTGTTGTACCTAAGTCAATACCAATAATTTTACTCATGATAATTACCTCCCTATTCGCTTACTTTTACTAATGCTGGTCGTAAAATACGATCCTTCAACATATATCCTTTTTGTAATACTTCAATAACCATTCCACTTTCAACGCCTTCTTTTTTCTCTTGCATTAAAGCCTGCATTGTATTGTGGTCGAATGGTTTATCGGCTGCATCTATTTCCTGTACGCCTTCTTTTTCCAGCACACCTTTCAATTGTTTATGAATCATCTCAAAACCTTTGACATAATTCTTAATTGTCTCATCCTCAGTTTGTACTTTCAAAGCCATTTCCATTGAATCAAGAATTGGCAAGATTTCCGTTGCTGGCTGTTGGAAGCGATATTTTCGAGTTGCATCTGCATCTTTCTGTAGACGTTTTTTCATGTTTTCTGTATCTGCATAAGCACGTGCTACATCATTTTTTGCCTTGTCCAGTTCTGCCTTCAAACCTTCAATAATTTCGTCTGAACTTGGTTCTTTTTTTTCTTCAGCTGCCCCTTCAACAACTTCTTCTTTTGTTTCTTCTTTTACTTCTTTAGTTTCTTCTTTGCTCATCGTTGGCACCTCCCTTATCTTTGTCTGTCCCAAAGACGTCTTCGATGACATTTGACATATAATTCATCAAGGCCACGACCTTGGAATATTGCATTCGATTTGGACCAACAACCATTAATTGTCCTTCCTCATCGCTGTTATAATGGAATTTTGTCGTTAATACTGAACAATCTCCGATTTGTAACAACTCGTTTCTTTCCCCAATCTGGATTGCTACATTTCCCTCTTGATCCGTCCATTGATGGAATAAACTTCCATTTTCCAAAATACGCATCATTTGTTTCAACTTGTTGATGTCACTGAACTCTGGCTGATACAACATATTACTTCGTCCAGAAACCGCAACTTTCTCTGTCGCAAATCGCATAAAGGCTGAAACGAACGCTTCAAACAAAACTTCATGTCGAACAAGTTTTGCTGCCATCATCGGTTCAATTTCTTTCATTTTTCCAACAACATCTTCAATAGGCGTTCCCACTAATTGGTCATTTAATAAATCTGTACAATTTTGAATATCCTGCATGGACACATCTGTACCAAATTGGAACACTTTATTTTCTGTATGTCCTTGATCTGTGACAATGATCGCAACAGCACTTTGATTGTTGATTGGAATCAACTGTACATGCTGTAAAGTCTGATGCCTGCTATCAGGTCCTAGAACAACACTGGTCAAATTTGTCATGTGTGACAAAATATCACAGCTCTTTTGAACAACTTCTTCTAACGAATAATGTCTTTCACTAAAGACTTGCTGTAAAGCATTCTTTGTAGAAGCATCCAAATCCGCTTCCATAAGATGTTCAACATAGTACCTGTAGCCTTTTTGACTCGGAATTCGACCACTCGAAGTATGTGTCTTCTCTAACAGCCCTAACTTCTCAAGTGTCGCCATCTCATTACGGATGGTTGCAGATGAAACTGGGAAATCTAGAAGTTCCATCAAAGTCTTCGAACCAACTGGTTCTGCACAACGAGTAAACTCTTCAACTATTGTTTTAAAGATTATCTTTTGACGTTGTGTGATTTCCATTGTGAAGACCTCCTTCTAGCACTCATTTTCCTTGTCTGCTATTAGTATATCACAATTTTTAGCACCGTCAACAATTGAGTGCTAAATTTCAACTAAAAAAATAAGGATACAAATATTCGTACCCTTAACTAAACATAAATCAAAAATTCTTTAATCGATTCTTCACTCACTGAGAAGATGGATGCGATAGCTTTAACAGTGAAGCCTTTGTCCAGTATAGCTTGATACACTTCAAATTGATTTAGTGCAATACCTTTGTTGATTCTTCAAACATTTCATCTAATGCTCTACACACTTTTACATCTCCTCACTTTGTAAAGAATGGATGTGATCACACATCCATTCAATCAAATACTTCTTTTTAGTTCTCTTAACGCATCTAAGTCTAATCCAACAATCTCAGAGATTTCTTCAAGTGTTTGATTATTTCTTACAAGCATTTTAATCGCTATTTTGATTTGGGTATTTTTTTCACCACGCTCAATGCCTTGTTCAATGCCTCGTTCAATGCCCTGCTGAATGCCAGTTTCCAGCCCCTCGCGGTATTTCTCGTCATAAGCCATTTGCAGCGTCATGTAGTCATGCCTCCATTTCTCATTGCGCTTGGCAGATTCCACAGCCTTGGAGAGATCTTGTGTAAAAGAATCTTCCGGCTGTCTGCCATCAATAAAGTTAAGCAGCCGTTTCAGTTCCGGCCGAACATCATCAAAAATTCCTTTCGTATTTAAAATGATTTTCTGTGTGCCATCGTTAAGAGGCAGATTCGGATCTTCCACGCAGCGGTTTTCAAAAGTATACACATGCCTGCCGATATGGAACGGATCAAAGGTGCAGACAAAGATCACAAAACTTTGTTTCAACTGCGTGTAATCTTAATATTCAGTATAGTTTCCAGAAACGGTTTACAATATTTGGGATCGCGCATAACAATCCCAAACATAAAATCATCACTAATGGTAAGGTCTTCGAACTTTTTGCTCTTGTACATTTTCTTCTCCTTTGTAGTGGCGGAGAGGAAAACGTGTGATATAGCGGCTGTTCTTCTATCAAGATTGTAACATGGAAGCCCCCCAGCTTTCAATATCTGAAAATAAAAACAATAATAAAATCCGGAGCGGAATTTTCCGCATCCGGATTTTATTTTGCGTAAAGAACGATGTTATAAAGTGTCGCAGG
>OHUB01001288.1_pt1 | contig 9873 bp, 9 predicted proteins | sample 1579091 | NCBI WGS metagenome assembly OHUB01 (sample SAMEA3879566, study PRJEB24766) | human gut metagenome | biome: human-associated habitat; feature: feces | place: USA | collected 1985/1987
AGCATAGCCTCGCCCTTCGGGAGAGGTGGCATTGCGAAGCAATGACGGAGAGGGTCGTTCCTTATTTAATTCGTATGCTCGCTCCACCCGCTGGAGGTGACCACTTCGCCATCGGTGGTGCACCAGAGAGCTTCCACGCCGTCCAGCGATTCCACGAGCTGCCTGCCCTCTTCCAGAGGCAGGCAGAACAGGCCGGTGGTCAGGCAGTCGGCCACACCGGAGTCCGAAGCCAGCACGCTCACGCCGTCAAAGTAGGCGGCGGGCCAGAGGGTGGCCGGGTCGATGAGGTGATGGTAGCGCACACCGTCCACAACGTAGTAGCGCTGGTAGTCGCCGCTGGTCACAAGGGAGAGGTCACTCATCTTGACGGCAGCCACGGTGGAGCTGCCGTTGGTGTAGACCTCGGAGGAGTTCCACGGGTTTTCCACGCCGCCTACCCACTGGGAGCCGTCCGGCTTGGTGCCGATGGCCCGCAGGTTGCCGCCCACGCTGATGAGGGCGCTGGTCAGGCCGCGGGCCTCGGCGGCCTGAGCGACCATCTCCACGGCGTAGCCTTTGCCCACGCTGCCCACATCCAGAGACATCTCCGGGTCGGTCAGGTAGACCGTTCGGGCGTCGTCATCGATGACGAGGTCGTGGATGTCGCAGTGCTGGGCGGCAGCATCCAGCTCGTCCTGCGTGGGCAGCTGGTTGTTGCTGTCGTCGGTGTCGGCGAGGGCAGCTTCGCGGTAATTGTGCCAGATGTTGAGCACACTGCCCATGGCGATGTTCAGCTTGCCGTCGGTGGTGTCGTACATGGTCTGGGCCAGCTCCAGCATCCCCAGGATCTTGTCGTCCACGGTCACGGGGGCAAGGCCGGCGTTGTCGTTGATGGTCTTGATGTTGGTGATGCCGTCGTAGTCGTTGTAGATGTCGTAGAGCTTGTGGTATTCCAGCAGGTCGGCGTGGAGTGCGTCCATCTGAGCGGCGAACTCCTCCTCGCTGTCGCAGTAGGCGATGACCTGGGTCACGGTGTCAAAGGCGTCATAGAACACGGTGGAGTAGCGCTGCGGGCCGTCGGCGGTGCTGGAAGCGCCGGACGAAGCGGCACTGCCGCAGCCGGCCAGCAGGCTCAGGCAGAGCGCGGCAGACAGGAAAACAGACAGGACGCGTTTCATGCTTGGGCGGTCTCCTTTGCAGCGGTGAAGGCGGTGTGCTCCTCCTGCAGATGGGCCAGCAGGTCGCCGAAGACCCAGTTCTTGTTGGAGGGGGTCACGAGGGCTTTGAGCGGGATATTCACCTGAGCCTGCTTCATGAGGTCGAGCAGGGTGTCCACGTCTTTGTCCTTGAAGTTGGCGAGGACAAGGGCCGACGGGTAGGCGTTCGGGTCCAGCACCAGTGTGCGGGGCGCTTTGGTCTCCACCTCACCCAGCAGCTGGGCGACGGTCTTGCCTGCATCGGCGGGGGAGACGAGGAGGAGCTTCATGCCAAAGGCAGGGGCCATGCCCTCCAGGATGCCGCGGTCGGCGGCGGACAGATTCCAGCCCAGTGCCAGCGGGATGCCAGCGTTCTGGTTGCGTGCGATATGTGCTTTCATATAGAAACCTCTTTCAAAAAGATACCTTAGTATACCACAATTCCGGGCAAAGAAAAAGCGCTCTTGCGAAAAGAGCGCTTTTTCAAACCGTTCAGTTCATTTTTTTGCCGAAGAACTCGACCTCTTTGTTGATGAACTGCATCAGCTCATCGAACTGGTCGGGGGTCAGGCTCTGGGCACCGTCGCACTTGGCCTTGGCGGGGTTGTTGTGGACCTCGATCATCAGGCCGTCGGCCCCGGCTGCTACGGCAGCCTTGGCCAGCTCCGGCACCATCCAGGCGTGGCCGCAGGCATGGCTGGGGTCTACGATGACCGGCAGGTGGGTCATCTTGTGGAGCATGACCACACCGGCCAGGTCCAGCGTGTTGCGCATACTGGTCTCGAAGGTGCGGATGCCGCGCTCGCAGAGGATGACGTTCTCGTTGCCCTCGGCCATGATGTACTCGGCGCTCATCACGAACTCTTCCAGCGTGTTGGCAAGACCGCGCTTGAGCAGGACGGGCTTTTTCTGGCGGCCCACGGCCTTGAGCAGTTCAAAGTTCTGCATGTTGCGGGCACCCACCTGAATGAGGTCCACGTTCTCGAACAGGGGCAGATGCTCGGTGTTCATGATCTCGGTGACGATGGGGGCACCGGTGGCGCGGCGGGCCAGCTTGAGCAGGTCCAGACCTTCGCTCCGCATTCCCTGGAAGGAGTACGGAGAGGTGCGGGGCTTGAACGCGCCGCCGCGCAGCAGGGAAGCACCGGCTTCCTTCACGCGCTGGGCGCAGTAGGTGATCTGCTCTTCACTTTCAATGCTGCACGGGCCTGCGATGACCGCGAAATTGCCGCCGCCGATCTTCACGCCGTTCACGTCGATGACGCTGTCGTCCGGGTGGAACTTGCGGTTGGCCTTCTTGTAAGGCTCGGATACACGGCGGCAGGTCTCGACGACGGGGTTGGCCAGCACCCAGCTCTCGGCAATGGCTTTGGTGTCGCCGATGAGGCCGAGGATGTGGGTGTCGCTGCCCTTGGAGTCGTTGATCTGCAGGCCCATGCCCTCCAGCTCGCGGCAGAATTCGTGGACCTGTGCGTCGGGGGCGTTCTGTTTCAGTACGATGATCATGGTGGTGTCTCCTTTACCTTCTCACACGGTTTTGGGAACGGCACAGGAGACCGGCTCCGTTGCCGCGGCTTGTTTCATCAAACTTCAGTTTCCTGAAGCGTGAGCTTATCATATCACTTCAGTTTCCTGAAGTCAAGAGGCTTTTTGATATTTTTTGGGAAAAGTGGTAGAATAGAACAAAACCCTCTCAGGCGCTGCGCGCCAGCTCCCCCAAAGGGGGAGCCCTTGGCAGGTCGGGCAGGCTTGAGCGGGGCGAATAAAGCTTTGGATCTCAGAACGTGCCGGGCTTCGCGACAGAGGCAAGCTGCTGCTGCCGATTTGGACAAGGCCCGACTGCATGGGAGCCAAAGGCGATAGGCGATAAGAAGATTCTTGCCTGATCTGCTGAAAAGCTCCCCTGTCGGGGGAGCTGTCGCCATAGGCGACTGAGAGGGTAAGGATGTTATAGGGAGAACATGATTATGGGAAAAGAAGCAAGAACCAACGCGATGCGGATCCTGGAGCGGGCCAAGGTGGCCTATACGGCGCATGAGTATCCCCACGAGGAGGGCGTGGCTGTGGACGGCATCCATGTGGCCCAGAGCCTGGGCGAGGACCCGGCCTGCGTGTACAAGACACTGGTGACGCAGGGGGCCAGCCGGAATTATTTCGTCTTTGTCATCCCGGTGGCGGCGGAGCTGGACCTGAAGGCGGCGGCCCGCAGCGTGGGCGAAAAGAGCGTCGCCATGATCCATGTGGCCGACATCAACAAAGTCACCGGCTATGTGCGCGGCGGCTGCAGCCCGGTGGGCATGAAAAAGCAGTACACCACCGTGTTCGACGAGAGCGTCCTCGCGCAGGAGAAGGTCTATGTCTCCGGCGGCCGCATCGGTACGCAGGTCTGCTGCGCACCGGCCGACCTCATCCAAGCGGCACGGGCCACGACGGCGCATATTATTTTTTAAGGGTTCCTTTGTACAACCTCTCAGGCGCTTTGCGCCAGCTCCCCTGGTAGGGGAGCCACTGGCGAAACCGGAGACTTTGCAAGGACTGCCAAAGCCTCTCCTACAAGGAGAGGTGGCATTGCGAAGCAATGACGGAGAGGTTGTACGAAGGATCGCCTTCCAGCAACCGGGATACGGAACGGAAACGTGGGATATGGCGCAACCTTTCAGGCGCTTTGCACTAGCTCCCCTATCAGGGGAGCTGGCATCGCGAAGCGATGACTGAGAGGTTTATCCCCCTAAAATATATTCCACAAATAAGTCATACTTAAAAAGAAAATGAGTGTCGAAACTGCACAAAACTTTTGAAAGTTTTTTGGAGCAAGAGAACACAAGGGAGAATTTGCCCAAACACCCTTTGCAAAGCGGATTTTTTGCCGTAAACTGTATGTATCAGAAGGACGGTGCGGCGCAGAGCGCACCGTTCCAGAGGATGGAACAGGGAATCCCCGCAGAGAATTTGGAGGAATACGGAATGCTGGAACTGCTGCTTGGAACCATTCGCCGTCTGTGTGCGACTGGATACCAGGGCATCCGTGTAACCTCATGCGGGCGTGTTCTGCACAGACCGTAGGATCAAAAGGCCGTGGTGTAGCTGCATCACAGCCTTTTTTGTTTGCACGGAGTCTGGAAAGAGAGAAAGAGAGGCTCGGAAATATGATTCGTAAAGTTGCTGTGATCATGGGTTCGGACAGCGATTGGCCGGTGGTGAAGGGGGCCTGCGCCCAGCTCAAGGCGCTGGACATCCCGTTCGAGGCGCACATCCTGTCGGCGCACCGCACCCCGGCGGAGGCGGCAGAGTTTGCCCGGAACGCGAAGGCCAACGGCTTCGGCGTCATCCTGTGCGCCGCCGGCATGGCGGCCCATCTGGCCGGTGCCTTTGCAGCCAACACCACGCTGCCGGTCATCGGCATCCCGATGAAGGGCGGCGCGATGGACGGTCTGGACGCACTGCTGGCCACGGTGCAGATGCCCAGCGGCATCCCGGTGGCCACCGTGGCGCTGAACGGTGCCAAAAACGCCGCCTGGCTGGCAGCGGAGATCCTGGCCCTCAGCGACGATGCACTGGCCGGGAAGCTGGACGCTGAGCGCGCTGCCATGGCGCAGCAGATCGCGGCCAAGGAACAGAAACTTCAGAAAGAAATTGAGGAACTCTAATGTCTGATTTTGCATATCCGCTGCACGAGGAATGCGGCGTTTTTGGCATTTACGACCGGGCGGGTACCGAGGACGTGGCCGCTGCCGCCTATTCTGCCCTGTATGCGCTGCAGCACCGCGGGCAGGAGAGCTGCGGCATCGCCGTCAACGACGATGGCGTCATCACCGGCCACCGGGACCTCGGCCTGGTGAACGAGGTGCTCACCCCGGCGGTACTGGCGTCGGTGTCCAGCCCCACGGCCCACATGGCCACCGGCCATGTCCGCTATGCCACCGCCGGGAGCCGGGTGCGGGCCAACGCCCAGCCTATGATCGTCCGGCATGGCCGGGGCACGATGGCCCTGTGCCACAACGGCAACCTGACGAATGCGCTGGAGCTTCGCCGCCAGCTGGAAAATGAGGGTGCCATCTTCCACGGCTCCTCCGATACCGAGGTTATCTGCTACCTCATCACCCGCAATCGCCTGCGGATGGGCAGCATTGAGACTGCCATCAGCAAGACGATGGATGTGCTGGAGGGTGCATACAGTCTGGTGATCATGTCCGCCACCAAGCTCATTGCGGTCCGGGACCCCCGGGGCTACCGGCCTTTGTGCATCGGCACCCTGCCCGGCGGCGGCTATGTCTTTGCCAGCGAGAGCTGTGCGCTGGATGCTGCGGGCGCGACCCTGCTGCGGGACGTGGAGCCCGGCGAGATCGTCGTGGCCGACACCCGCACCGGCGAGCTGCGCAGCATCAAGGATCACTGCGGCCGCCCGGACACCCAGATGTGCGTGTTCGAGTTCATCTATTTCTCCCGCCCGGACAGCATCATCGAGGGCAGCTCGGTGCACGAGGCCCGCAAGCAGGCAGGCCGGTTCCTGGCACAGGAGCACCCTGTGGAGGCCGATGTGGTCATCGGCGTGCCGGATTCCGGTCTGGATGCGGCGCTCGGCTACTCGCAGGAGAGCGGCATCCCCTACGGCATCGGCTTCATCAAGAATAAATACATCGGCCGCACCTTTATCCAGGGCAGCCAGAAGCAGCGCGAAAACAGCGTGCGCATCAAGCTGAACGTGGTGTCCAGCACCGTCAAGGGCAAGCGGGTGGTGCTGGTGGATGACTCCATCGTGCGCGGCACCACCTCCGCCCGCATCATCAAGCTGCTGCGGGATGCCGGTGCAAAGGAAGTCCACTTCCGGGTCTCGGCCCCCCCGTTCAAATACCCCTGCTACTTCGGCACCGACATCCCCGACCAGAAGCTGCTGGTGGCCACGGGCCGCAATGTGGAGCAGATCAATGAGATCATTGGGGCAGATACCCTGGGCTACCTGTCCACCGAGCATGTGGTGCAGCTGGCCAAGAACGCAAAATGCGGTTTCTGCACCGCCTGCTTTACCGGCGAGTATGCCGTGAGGCCGGAAGAGGTGCTTTCCACCGATATCCATGAACGCCACCTGAACGACCGTCCCAAAAACGAGAAAAAGTTAGGAGAGTAAGAAGATGGAAAAGAGCTATTCTGAGAGTTACGCAGCTGCCGGTGTGGATATCACCGCCGGTTACCGCTCCGTTGAACTGATGAAGCAGTATGTTGCCCGCACCATGAACGAGCACTGCATTGGTGGTCTGGGCGGCTTTGGCGGCCTGTTTGAGCTGGACTGCACCGGCTACAAGCACCCGGTTCTGATCTCCGGCACGGACGGCGTGGGCACCAAGCTGAAGATCGCCATGATCATGGGCAAGCACGACACCATTGGCATCGACTGCGTTGCCATGTGCGTCAACGATGTGATCTGCGCCGGTGCAAAGCCGCTGGTGTTCCTGGATTACATCGCCTGCGGCCGCAACATCCCTGAGAAGATCGCCGAGATCGTCAAGGGCGTGGCCGAGGGCTGCGTGCAGGCTGATTGCTCTCTGGTGGGCGGTGAGACTGCCGAGCACCCGGGCATGATGCCGGAGGATGAGTACGATCTGGCAGGTTTTGCTGTCGGCGTATGTGACAAGAAAGACATGATTACCGGTGAAAATCTGGCAGCCGGAGACGTACTGATCGGCATGGCTTCCACCGGCGTTCACAGCAACGGATTTTCTCTTGTCCGCAAAGTTTTCGATATGACAAAAGATTCTTTAAATACATACTATGATGAGCTCGGCGCAACCCTCGGCGAGACCCTGCTTGCACCGACCCGTATCTACGTAAAAGCACTCCGCGCCATCAAAGATGCCGGTGTAACCGTAAAAGCATGCAGCCACATCACCGGAGGCGGCTTCTACGAGAATATTCCGCGTATGCTCAAAGACAACACCGTAGCCGTTGTACAGAAAGACAGCTACACCGTACCGCCGATCTTTGATCTGATGGCAAAGAAAGGCAATATCGACGAGCAGATGATGTACAACACCTTCAACATGGGTATCGGTATGGTACTGGCTGTTGATCCGGAAGATGTAGACGCAGCGATGAAAGCCATCCGTTCCACAGGAGATACGCCATATGTGATCGGCCACATTGAAAACGGAGAAAAAGGAGTACAGTTATGCTAAGATTAGCAGTTCTCGTCTCCGGCGGCGGCACGAACCTGCAGGCGATTCTGGATGCGATTGACGAAGGAACCATCACAAACGCGGAGGTTTCCGTTGTCATCAGCAACAATGCAGGAGCGTATGCGCTGGAGCGTGCGAAAAAGAAGGAGATTGATGCGGTATGCCTTTCCCCGAAGACCTTTGCATCGAGAGAAGCATTCAACGAGGCACTGCTGGCGAAACTGCAGTCGTACAACGTCGATCTCGTTGTGCTCGCAGGATGCCTGGTTGTGATCCCGCAGAGCATTGTGGATGCTTATCCGAATAAGATCATCAACATTCATCCGTCCCTCATTCCGTCGTTCTGCGGAACGGGCTATTACGGACTGAAAGTGCACGAGGGCGTATTATCCCGCGGCGTCAAAGTGACGGGAGCAACGGTTCATTTTGTGGACGGCGGAACAGACACCGGCCCGATTATTCTGCAGAAGGCAGTCGAAGTGCACGAGGGCGATACACCGAAGGCACTGCAGCAGCGCGTCATGGAAGAGGCCGAGTGGGTCATCATGCCGCGTGCGATTGATCTGATTGCAAATGGAAAGGTAACGGTAGAAGACGGACACGTAAAGATAAAGGAGTAAGAGCGATGAAAGTACTGATTGTAGGAAGCGGCGGAAGAGAGCATGCGATTGCCTGGAAGGTGGCACAGAGCCCGAAGGTAGACAAGATTTACTGCGCTCCTGGAAACGCAGGAATTGCGGAGTACGCAGAGTGTGTCAATATTACAGCGATGGAGTTTGACAAGCTCGTTGCTTTTGCGAAAGAAAAAGAGATTGACCTGACCGTCATCGGCATGGATGATCCGCTGGTCGGCGGTGTTGTCGATGCGTTTGAGGCAGAGGGACTGCGCGTATTCGGACCAAGAAAGAATGCGGCAATCCTGGAAGGATCGAAAGCGTTCTCCAAAGACCTGATGAAAAAATACCATATCCCGACGGCGGCATACGAGACATTCTCCGATCCGGAAGCGGCAGAGAAATATCTCGAGACTGCAAAATTCCCGATCGTGCTGAAAGCCGACGGTCTGGCTCTTGGAAAAGGCGTTCTGATCTGCAACACCTTAGAGGAAGCAAAAGAGGGCGTTAAGACGATCATGCTCGACAAGAAATTCGGCAGTGCCGGAAATGAGATGGTCATCGAGGAATTTATGACGGGACGCGAAGTTTCCGTGCTCTCTTTTGTCGATGGAAAGACGATCAAGACGATGAGTTCCGCACAGGACCACAAGAGAGCAGGAGACGGCGACACCGGCCTGAACACCGGCGGTATGGGCAACTTCTCCCCGAGTCCGTTCTATACCGAAGAAGTGGATAAGTTCTGTAAGAAATATATTTATCAGCCGACAGTAGATGCGATGGCAGCAGAGGGAAGACCGTTTAAAGGCGTGATCTTCTTCGGACTGATGCTGACACCGGATGGACCGAAGGTGCTGGAGTACAATGCCCGCTTTGGCGATCCGGAGGCACAGGTTGTGCTTCCTCGTATGAAAACAGATATCATCGATGTATTTGAAGCCTGCATCGATGGAACGCTTGACCAGATTGATCTGCAGTTTGCAGACAATGCGTGTGTCTGCGTTGTACTGGCTTCGAACGGTTACCCGGTTTCCTACGAGAAGGGATTCCCGATCCGTGGGCTTGCGACATTCAAAGAGCATGAGGGCTACTACTGCTTCCACGCCGGAACGAAGTTCAAGGACGGCGAGATCGTGACGAACGGAGGCCGTGTACTCGGCGTGACAGCACTTGGCGATACCCTGAAAGAGGCACGTGCGAATGCATATAAGGCTGTTGAATGGGTTGACTTTGACAATAAATATTACCGCCATGATATTGGAAAAGCGATTGACGAAGCGTAACGTGAATGTGAATTTTAATTTTGAGTAAAATGGAGCCGCCAGAATCCCGGTGAAAGGGAAATCTGGCGGCTTTGTCTTTTTATTCAGAAAAGGGAATAAAGCGCCGCCGTTCCGGATACAATAGTAAGGAGATCCTTTGCTTTTTAGCAGAATCAGAACAGGAAAGGCGGTCGGAAAAGATGGGAATCGTTTGTCTGGCGGGGATTTTTGCCGTATTTCTTCTGCTTGCATGGACGCTCTGCCGGGCGGCAGGATGGGAGAAAGAACGGGAAGATCTGGAACAGGAGCAGTACCTGAAAGAGTGGCGGGAGAAAAAGTTGAAAAAAATCGAAAAAATTTGAAAATTAGTGTTGACATTTGGCAGGTGGAATGCTATACTAACGAAGTCGGTTCGAGAGAGACGACAAAATATATGGGATCATAGCTCAGCTGGGAGAGCATCTGCCTTACAAGCAGAGGGTCACAGGTTCGAGCCCTGTAGGTCCCATATCTAATTAAATATGGCGGGATAGCTCAGTTGGCTAGAGCACACGGTTCATACCCGTGGTGTCGCTGGTTCAAATCCAGTTCCCGCTATTTTTGTGCCAACGTATGCGGAACAAGCTGCCTGTGGCAGGTTCGTTGCATTTCT
>OHUB01001289.1_pt1 | contig 9872 bp, 11 predicted proteins | sample 1579091 | NCBI WGS metagenome assembly OHUB01 (sample SAMEA3879566, study PRJEB24766) | human gut metagenome | biome: human-associated habitat; feature: feces | place: USA | collected 1985/1987
CAGGCTTGCGGACTGGAAGTAACAAGCATCCGCGACGTAACTCCGGTACCACACAACGGTTGCCGCCCACCAAAACGCAGAAGAGTCTAATTGATTTAGAATATTAGGAGGTATTTGAGAAATGGCAGTAAATAGAGTGCCTGTTCTGAAAAGATGCAGATCCCTTGGCCTGGATCCGATGTATTTAGGAATTGATAAAAAATCCACAAGACAGTTAAAACGTGCAAATCGTAAAATGTCTGAGTATGGTTTACAGTTAAGAGAAAAACAGAAAGCAAAATTCATCTACGGAGTTCTGGAAAAACCTTTCCACAACTACTACGACAAAGCTGACAGAATGCCTGGACAGACTGGTGCAAACCTTATGATCCTTCTTGAGAGCAGACTTGACAATGTAGTATTCCGTATGGGATTTGCAAGAACAAGAAAAGAAGCTCGTCAGATTGTTGACCACAAGCATGTACTTGTAAACGGAAAATGTGTAAACATTCCTTCCTACCTTGTAAAAGCCGGTGATCAGATTGAGATCAGAGAAAAATCCAAAGGTTCTGAAAGATACAAAGGTATCCTTGAAGTAACTGGCGGACGTCTTGTTCCGGAATGGATCGATGTAGATCAGGAGAACTTAAAAGGAACTGTAAAAGAACTTCCTAACAGAGAAGCAATTGATGTTCCTGTAAACGAGATGCTTATCGTCGAGTTGTACTCCAAATAATCCATAGGATTATATCATAGAAAATTACCTGGTAATATTTCTATTATTTATACGATTCAGTGGTTGATTATTATCTTCCGCTGAATTGTAGTATTTGAATGAATACCCCTCAAACTTTTATTAACCCAGAAGGAGGGAACCCTATAGTGTTTGATTTTAATAAACCTAAGATCGAGATTACCGAATTATCTGAAGATAAAAAATTTGGCAGATTCGTAGTTGAGCCTTTGGAAAGAGGATATGGAACTACTCTTGGAAATTCTTTAAGAAGAATTATGCTGTCTTCCCTGCCGGGTGCAGCTGTAAGCCAGGTTAAAATTGATGGTGTGCTTCACGAATTCAGCTCCATTCCGGGCGTAAAAGAAGACGTGAGCGATATTATCATGAATCTGAAGAGCCTTGCTATTAAGAACCACAGCACAGACAATGAGCCGAAAACCGCATACATCGAATGTGAAGGAAAAGGTGTTGTAACTGCAGCTGATATCCAGGCTGATCAGGATATCGAGATCATGAATCCGGATCAGGTGATTGCTACTTTAAACGGTGGCAAGGACTGCAGACTTGCTATGGAGCTTACTATTACAAAAGGCCGCGGATATATCAGTGCTGATAAAGGTAAATCTGATGATATGCCGATCGGTGTACTTGCAGTTGATGCTATCTATACACCGGTAGACAGAGTCAACATGACTGTAGAGAATACACGTGTTGGTCAGGTAACCGATTATGATAAGCTGACACTGGATGTGTATACAAACGGTACACTTGATCCGGATGAGGCGGTAAGCCTTGCAGCAAAAGTATTAAGCGAGCACTTGAGCCTTTTCATTGACCTTTCCGAGAATGCAAAGACCGCTGAGGTTATGATCGAGAAAGAAGACAATGAGAAAGAAAAAGTCCTGGAAATGAGCATTGATGAACTTGAGTTATCTGTTCGTTCCTATAACTGCTTGAAGAGAGCCGGCATTAATACAGTTGAAGAATTATGTAACAAGACTTCTGATGATATGATGAAGGTTCGTAACCTTGGACGTAAATCATTAGAAGAAGTTCTTGCGAAACTGAAAGAGCTGGGCTTACAGCTTCAGCCTGCAGAAGAGTAAGAATTGATCAGGTTATTGGTTCTCTAAGGGAACAATAACCAGTTAGCAAAGAGATATTATACGGTGGGGATGCCTAAGCAGTCGGACAGTAAGACCGAACAAGCGTGCCCGGCTGTCCCACAGATGGAGGAAAATTAAATGGCAAAGAATATTTTGATCTGCGATGATGCAGCGTTCATGAGAATGATGATTAAGGACATTCTGACCAAGAACGGTTACAATGTTGCAGGAGAAGCAGAGAACGGAATGAAGGCAGTGGAGAAGTTCAAGGAAGTGAATCCCGATCTGGTTCTGATGGATATCACCATGCCTGAGATGGACGGCATCCAGGCACTGAAGGAGATCAAGAAGTTAGACGGTGGCGCTAAGGTTATCATGTGTTCTGCAATGGGCCAGCAGGCAATGGTTATCGAGTCTATCCAGGCCGGTGCCAAAGATTTCATTGTAAAACCTTTTCAGGCAGAACGTGTTATTGAAGCTGTGAAAAAGGTAGTGGGTTAATGATCATACTTACCGGAAAAGCAGACAGTTATGCCCAGTTCATTACAGTATTGTTCATCTTTGTGGCAGTACTGGCGGTAACCGCATTGGTAACGAAATGGATCGCAGGATACCAGAAACAACAGGGAGCGGCAGGCAATATTGAAGTGAGAGAGACCGTTCGGATCGCAAATAACAAATACATTCAGCTGGTCCGGATCGGTGAGTCTTATTTTGCCATTGCGGTCTGCAAGGATACCGTAACGGCCCTGGGACAGATTCCTGCAGAACAACTTAAAGGTAAGACTACATTGGAAAGTACTTCCGGGTTCCGGGAATTATTGGAACGTGCGGCGAAGAAAGAGAATGAAGAGAAAGATCATTGATGCAAGTATAAAATTAAAGACGATTATCTATATGGTATGCCTGCTGGTCACGGTAGGCATATTGTGTATTTGTACGCCGGTAAAGGTGCAGGCATCGGAGCGTCATCTGACGGGAGATACGGAAGTTTCCACGGTGATCAATCCGGCGGGAACAGCCACGACCCCGGAAGAGGTAGGACAGCTGAATACGGCGAATACTGTCAGCATTACCTACAATAACGGTAACGGACAGATCAACGGTGCGCTTCGGATTCTGATCACTCTGACGCTGATCGCACTGGCACCGACCATTATTATCATGATGACCTCTTTTACGAGGATCATCATCGTGCTGCATTTTACCAGGTCTGCACTGAATACCCAGACGGCACCGCCGAACCAGATCCTGATCGGACTGGCACTGATCCTGACATTTTTCATTATGGAGCCTACGATCACGAGGATCAATGAGGAAGCAATCCAGCCTTTTGAGGAGGGCACGATCGATCAGGATGAGGCTCTGGAAAAAGGCATGGCACCCTTACGGGAATTTATGTATCCACAGACTCAGGTGAAGGATGTGGAACTGTTCATGGATATCGCAGGACAGGAGTGGGACGGAACCCTGGAGGATATTCCGAATTCCGTGCTGGTTCCCAGCTTTATGATCAGCGAACTGCGAACTGCGTTCTGGATCGGCTTTACGATCTATATTCCTTTTATTGTAATTGATATGGTAGTGGCATCTACTCTGATGAGTATGGGTATGATGATGCTGCCGCCGACGACGATCTCCATGCCCTTCAAGATCCTGCTGTTCGTACTGGCAGACGGTTGGGCACTGATCATAGGGCAACTGGTACAGACATTTTATTAGATTCGTAAGATGAGGTTTTGCTATGACGATAGATGCAGTATCGGAAATGACGAATAATGCGTTATATGTGATCATCAAGGTATCCCTGCCGGTGTTGCTGGTATCCCTGGTTGTTGGTCTGGTCATCAGTATTTTCCAGACGGTGACTTCCATTCAGGAGCAGACACTGACCTTTGTACCGAAGATCGTTGCCATCTTTTTATGTCTGATGGTTATCGGACACTGGATGATGAACACGATGGTGGAGTACACGGTGCAATTGTGGTCAAGTTTCAGCCAGTATGTACATAGGTGACGGGAAGAAATATGGTAGATCTTTCTTTTTCAATATATGATCTTGAATATTTTTTATTGATTTTTGTCAGGGTATCCTGTTTTGTATACATAGCACCGTATTTTGGAATGAACGATACTCCTGCCAGGATCCGGATCGGTATCAGTTTTTTTACATCGATCCTGCTGTATGAAACACTGACACCGGCAGATGCGGTTGTATTTGATACGGTGATGGAGTATGCCGTGATCGTCATGAAAGAGGCAATTGCCGGGCTACTGATCGGTTTCGGGGCCAATATCTGTATGGCAGTCGTGAATTTTGCCGGTTCCATTGCTGACATGGAGACAGGCCTGTCCATGGCTACGTTACTGGATCCGGCTACGAAAGAGACTACCAGCATTACCGGTGTCTTGTATCAGTATTCTTTTATGCTGATGCTGATCGCTTCCGGAATGTACCGGTATCTCTTCGGAGCTTTGGCAGATAGTTTTACATTGATCCCGGTGAACGGGGTAGTGTTCCACGCAGACAGTCTGCTGCAGTCCATGACAGAATTTATGAGTGATTATATCCTGATCGGCTTTCGTATTGTATTGCCGATTTTTTGTGTGACATTGCTGTTAAATGCCATTTTAGGTGTGCTGGCCAAGGTGTCACCGCAGATGAATATGTTTGCGGTGGGAATTCAGCTGAAGGTGCTGGCGGGATTGTCTGCCCTGTTCCTTACGGCCGGAATGTTGCCAGGGGCAGCGGATTTTGTGTATCAGGAAATGAAGAAGATGGTAGTATCTTTTATCGGAGGTATGATGTGAGCTTAGAATATAATCTGCAATTCTTGTACACTGCGCTTCCTCACACGGTAGATCAAACCATGCCGGAAAATCTTTCTCACCGATGTCTTCTATCGTATCCAGCCGTTTTACTTTTCCATATTCATTGCAAGGAGACACCGGACCCGGTCTTGACGGATTGCCACCTGGAATATCATAGTTGCCGGTAAGTGCGATCAGACACATCACTGCCCGGTAATTCTGCATTCCATTAATATTATGTACAACTGGAGACGCTGAAAACATCACCCCGGCAGGCCCGTTAGATGCATACATTCTGGCAGCTTCACGGATCAGTTTCTTATCTACACCGGTGATCTTCTCTGCTTTTTCCGGTGAAAACTGATTCACATACGCTTTGTATTCTTCAAAACCATATACATATTTTTCTACAAATTCTTTATCATACAGCCCTTCTTCTATGATCACCTGTGCCATAGACAGCGCAAGTGCTCCGTCCGTTCCCGGCAGAAGTTTCAAGTGGATATCCGCTGCCTGTGTCGTTACGGTCTCTCTTGGATCTACGGCTATGATCTTCGCCCCACGTGCTTTTAACGACTGATAAGGTCTTGCCATTCCCACATTGGAATGATACAGATTGTTACTCCATACGAGAACCGTCTGTGCATGCATCAGATCCGGAAAGCAGATGTCATTTCCATAAATAGATTTCCATGCCATTGCCGCCGACTGAAAACAGGTACTGGATTCCGTACAGTAATTCGGAGACCCGTAAGCATTGGCAAGCCGCAGAAGTGCCGGTCTGTACCATTTCGGATATCCCGCATAAAATGCTGCCGCCTGCGGACCATATTCTTTTTTGATCCTGAGAAGATTCTCTGCAATCATCCGATACGCTTCATCCCAGGATATGCGTTCAAATTCCCCGCTTCCTTTTTTTCCGATCCGTTTCATCGGATACAGAATCCTGTCTTTGTTATAAACATACTGCCTGGAAGCAGCTCCTTTAGAACATAATCCTCCACTCTGCCCCGGAAGATCCCGGCTGCCTTCTACCGACACAAGCGTTCCTTCTTCTACATAAGCATCGATCGGACATCCCGCTGAACAGATATTACAGCGGACTTTTTTTATTACTCTTTGATTCATGCTGTTTCACCCATCAATGTTTCTATGTTTATTCGTACATTTTATTATAACAAGTTGCTTTTCAGTTTTCTATCTATTTTTCAAATTTCTGTCTTTCTTTCCTTTCATGATCTCAAAGTACATAATAAGAAGAAGTGTTCCCGCCAGCACCCATGCCGCCGGAGATGCCAGACAGATTCCCATATAGCTGCCAAAATGTGATGCAATCAGCGATGCACCGCTCCGTCCGACAAGTTCTGCAATCCCCGCTGTCATCGGAAGCAGTCCATATCCCATTCCCTGAATTCCGTTTCTATACAAATTAACAATAACAAGAGGCAGGAATGACACGCTTACACACCTCAAATAAATATCCACATATTCCATGATCTGATTTACATTCTCTGATACAAAGAATATCGTCATATATTTTCCGACAAAGAAAATAATCACACCTGTCACAACCGCATAAATAAATCCAATCAATGTTGCACTCTTAAATCCTTTACGGATTCTCGTATATTTCCCTGCCCCCATATTCTGTGCACAGTAAGTCGCCATCGTTGTACCAAGCGCAACGTAGGCCTGCGTAAACACCTGCTCGATCTTGCTTGCTGCCGCAAATCCGGCTGCAGCTGTAGAACCGAGGATATTCAGGCAAGACTGTACAACAATCGTTCCTATCGCCGTGATGGAATACTGGAATGCCATCGGAAGTCCGATCTTCAGCTGCCATCCGGCCAGATTCTTATCTATTTCCCAGTCTTCTCTATGAAGATACAGTGCGGGAACCTTCTTTGCAATATATAGCAGACACAGGATTCCCGAAATTCCCTGTGCGATCACTGTCGCATAGGCTGCCCCTGCCGCTCCCATTCTAAATACAATGATAAACACCAGATCCAGCACAATATTCAAAAGTGCCGCAATCACAAGAAAATAAAGCGGACGCTTACTATCGCCCAGTGCCCTTAATACACTTGCAAGATAATTGTAAAGTGCCTGTGCCACAATCCCGCCGCAAATGACCATAATATATCCGTAAGCTTCTCCATACATGTCTGACGGTGTATTCATCAGATGCAGCACCTTCGCCATACTGATCATGCTCAGCAATGTAAGAATAACGGTTACGATCCCTGTAAGTACCGCACCGGATGCCACAGACTTCTTCATCGCCTTCATGTTTCCGGCTCCGAAGTGCTGTGCTGTAACAACCGTAAATCCCGCCGTAACTCCCTGCAGGAAGCCAATGATCAGAAATACCAGTGTTCCACATGCTCCTACCGCCGCCAGTGCCGCATTACCGACAAATTTCCCGACGATCACCGTATCTGCCATATTATAAAACTGCTGAAAAATATTACCGATAAAGATCGGCATTGTAAAATTGAAAATGATCTTCCCGGGAGTGCCGGCCGTCATATCTTTTTCCATCCTGTTTTCCTCCTTTTCCGTCATCTGTGTATATCCATCTGTGTATATCGCTATCTTTCATCTTCAAGCTGCCTTCTATGTGTTTACGTTAAGAAAAGACCCTGATATCGCTTCAGAGCCTTTTCTCGCAAAACTTTATTCATTATATAAAACACGGAAAACAATTGCAACTATTTTTCTGCAGATTTATTTACAAATCCAACTTTATTAAGCGGCCAGTACCGGAATCCTGCTTTGGCCAGAATTGCCTCTTTCTTTACATACGTGTTATCCCAGTATCTGGAATCCAGACTATTGTTCCGGTTATCCCCCATTACAAAATAACTATCTTCCGGAACTTCATAAGGTCCGAAGCTTCCTGCCATCTCTTCCGGGCAGAAGCTTACCGCCTGTGTCTGCTCTTTTCCATCAATGTAAATCTTCCCGTCTTTCACGGTAACCGTCTCTCCTGGCAGTCCGATCACGCGCTTGATAAAAATCTTGGACGGATCATCTGGATATTTGAAGATTACAATGTCATATCTCTCTGGATCATCTTTGATATATGCCAGACGGTTTCCCGTACAGGTTCAAAATTAAGTTTCTAAAACTTCTTTAAGCCTTCCACTGTTTCGATCTCTACCGGATGTTTTTTCCAGTTTACAAGGACCATCCACAGCCATAAGAGGACTCCTACTCCCAGGTAAATTCCAAATGACTTCCAGGAACCAGCGCTTTGTCCTAACGTACAGAAGAAAGCGATGACTACTGCAATGATAAGAGCTAATACTCTTGTGAAATTTCCACCTTTTAATTTATAAGGAGATACCCAGTTTGGATATTTCTTGTGGATCCGCATTGCTGAGATCATCGTCAGCGCATATGCGCAGGCACAGCCAAAGCTCATCAGATTGAAAAAGTCATTCATAAAGGTGGTGGCATTCTGCAAAAGCAGGAATACCAGGGATATGATGAGAAGCAGGATATTTGGTAATACCGGCTGCTGATGACTGTTTAATTTTGTAAATGCCTTTGGAAGGAAATTGTTTTCTCCCATTGCATACATCAGACGAACGGTTGACAGCCAGAAACCAAGTAAGCAGGTGCCAATGGCACAAAGGATCGCTGCAATACCAAAGATCAGAAGCGCAACACTCAGCATGGAATCCGGAATATGAAGCTCCTGCTGAAAGATCGGTGTCAGATAGGTATAGAAGCAGTAGGTGGAGGCACCTGCCAGGAAAACGATGGCACAGCCAATGGAGATCCTTTTGTCCAGAAAAAGCTTAAACTGTTCCAGAATACTTCCGGCCTTCAGCCGGTTCTGTCGCGGCAGCTTCACAAACAGAAGTGCCAGCAGAGCCAGGGTTGCCACGAAGATCGTGATAAAAGCCGCACGCCAGCCAAAAACTTGAGTGATGGTGGAAGCGATAGGCACACCCACAACAGAAGCGACACTGAAGCCTGAAAAAACACCTGCGATCACACCAGGGATATGCTCCGGAATGGAAGCAACATCTTCCGCATAAGTCATGGAGATGGAGACCACAGTGCCGGAAACCACAGCCGTAAGAATACGGAACACCAGAAATACCATGTAATTGACAGCAATGGCACAGATCAGATTGCAGAGCGCAAACAGTGAGATTCCCAGCATGGTAATACGAAAACGGTTGTATTTTCCCACATAGGCAGCCAGAAACGGAGTGCCCAGGCCATAGGCAAAGGCAAACAGAGATACAATGTTTCCGGCCTGAGTCAGTGAAATCCCGAATCCGTCAGCAATTTCCGGCAGGATACCGATCACTGTATATTCACTGGTAACCAGAAAAAAGCTGAGCATGATCAGGCCTACAACAGCCGGATTAAAAAATCGAGTTTTGGATGATGACATGATAATAAGTCCTCCCTGAAAAAAATAAAGAGTAAGTTTCTGCATCAGAGAAATCATCTTCAATGAAAAATCTTCTTCAATGAAAAATCTTCTTCAATGCGGTAAAAGAATATCACAATTTACACGATGTTTCTTGTTTACAGCTGTCAGATTTTTGTAGTATATTGATATCAGAAAGTGGGGAGGAGAAGAGAAGATGGAAATACCGGTATTTGGAAAAGAACAGTATCCGCTGAACAGAGAGTCCGGACTTTCCTATACGATTTCGGATATTTACAAGCATGTGCCAATACATACTCATAATCATTATGAACTTTTCATCATTTCAGAGGGTACGGCCTATCATATGATCAATGATTCTGTGCAGACAGTAAGGAAGGGGGATCTGTTTTTTATACGCCCCAATGATATGCACAGTTACAGCTTTTTTCATTCAGAGAATTTCTGTGTCCGGAATCTGGGCTTTTCCACCCAGGTGCTTCGAAATGTTTCTTTGTTTCTGGAACAGGAAGAAAAGATGGATAAACTGATAAACAGCGAGATGCCGGCCTATGTTCATCTGGAAGGGGAAAATTTCCGCAAGGTTCTGGATGCAATGGATACTGCGGGAAAGTTGGTAAACAGTAGCCATCCTCGGCACGCAAGATATCATGCGCAGTGTGTCATTGCACTTCTTCTGGAGGATTATTTCTTCACTTATGATGAAAAGGATCCCTGGAATCAGATGCCTTCCTGGTTGTCAGAGCTTCTCTTAAATATGTCAAAGATTGAAAATCTCCAGGAAGGCTACGAAAAAATGTGCGAGTTGGCTCCCTGCTCTCCA
>OHUB01001311.1_pt1 | contig 9650 bp, 15 predicted proteins | sample 1579091 | NCBI WGS metagenome assembly OHUB01 (sample SAMEA3879566, study PRJEB24766) | human gut metagenome | biome: human-associated habitat; feature: feces | place: USA | collected 1985/1987
ACAGAAAAAATGAAAGACACATATCAGAATGAGTTTCAGAAGGAGTAAAAAATGTTATCGTTATTATTTGCAATTTGTATGATTTGGTTTGTTGGAAAATTTTTTATATTTGGATTAAAAGCATCCTGGGGAATTATGAAATTACTTTGTACAGTTATTTTCTTCCCGGTTATATTGATAGGTATGGTTGTAGGTGGACTGATGTACATTGCTCTTCCATTATTGATCATTGGTGGCATTATAGCATTGGTGACGTCACATTTATAATGGATCAGGAGGAAGAAAACAGAAAGTATCGTCAATCAATTACAGCGTATGTAAAGGAAAAGGCAATGAGTCAGAAATGGTTCATTGCCTTTTGTCGCGTTATGGATTATTTTAATTTTTCTTTTTCGGCATTTAAGAGATCAAGATTAAGCCCCTGTTCTCCGGCGGTCTTATCTACCCAAAGATTCAAAGAGTCTATGGCTAAAGAAATTTCATCAAGTTTTTTACTGATATAAGCAAAATCTTTCATTTCATCATCGCTGATCTTACCGTCACGGGCAATCTGGATCAGACGACCAGTAAGAGGATTGATTTCATTCAAACTGGCAATTGTCTCCAAAATGATATTTGACAGATCAGTCATTTCTACTTCTGGAACATAACGATGGCCGATCTCGCATTTGTGAGAGCAATAATAATTGCAAAGCTCTGGTCTTTTATAGGCATCTGCCATCTGGAGGATATCATAAGGCGTAGGTTCTTGTGTTTCATATTCAAATTTTTCAATTTTTGAATCAGAGACAGCATCCATTTTTTCGCTGGCCTCTGCTCTTGTAAGTCCTGCCGCTTCTCGGCAAAGCTGGTAAATTGTTTTGTTTTCCCTGGTGGATTGCTTACCCATGAGAATTTCCTCCCCGTATATCGCTAAACATGAGGATTATCAATATTTAAGTCCTCATGCAAGACGTGTATTTCTCGTATAGAGTTTATTATACTTGAATTATCAATTAACAACAAGCTCAATAATGAACATGAAGTCAAAAAGAGTGAAAGTGGAAAGAGAGGGTACAGAATGAACACTATGAACAAACAGGAAATCAACGAATTTATTGAAAAAATGGAAGAGGTAGGTGATGTTTGGACGGAAGAGCAGGTAAATAATGTGTATGGTGACAGTAGCTTTGAGGAGGCATTAGCTGATAGACAATCCAGTCTTGACCATATGTCCGACATCATAAGTAAAGTTATCGACAAATAATAAAAGAAAAAATCAATAGTATTTGTAAGGGCGTCAGTGGAGTATTCCACTGGCGTTTTTGTTTTTTTTATCTTTTTTCATTTCTCCCTAAACTTTCCCAAACTTTTTTGTATTTAGAAGTTGAGAAGGCTACAGATCAGAAATTCGGATCGAAAAGCCGACTCAAGACTTTGAAAATTGAATGAGCTTGCCAGTCCGCCGGAGTCCTGCCAGATAGGATTCCGGATAAGTCCAAGGACAATCGGTCCGAGGATGAAGAGAAACAGAGGTTTGCATTGAAACATTGCTACGGCGATGGCTTTCTGAGCAAAGCGGCGAATTAATAATGATACTTCCGAATGATGTCGGCCAGGAGGAGGTTGAAGCCAGAAAGCAAAAGGAAATGGAAGAATAATTGTGAAAAGAGTGTGTGAATTATTGACTAGAGATTCTCCTGATGATATATTTAGATTACCCAACGGGTAATTTAAAAAGGAGGGCAAACGTGCAGCTACTATACAATAACAGCAAAGTTCAGAAACAATGTACCGATTTAAAAACTGCAAAAAAGTTGTTTGGCGGGAATGCTGCATTAGCAACCAGCTTATTTGCCCGAATAAATGCTATGCAGCAGGCGAGTGTAATTAAGGATATAGTAATGATGCCGACGTTTCATTTTCATAAGTTAAATGGCAATATGGATGGATTTTTTGCTATAGATGTAAAAACGAGAAGAGATCCATGGCGTATTATTATTCAGCCATTAGATGAGAATGAAGAACCTTATGATCCTTGTAATATTGATGAAATTGCTGGTGTGGTTAGAATTGTTGAAGTAAAGGAGGTAAGTAACCATTATGAGTAATTATATTGAATATAATGATAAGATTGCTTTTCATCCTGGATACTATATCAAAGAAATCATTGAAGAAAGTGGACTTTCTCAGAAAGATTTTGCAAAACGATTAGATACCACGCCAAAGAATTTAAGTATTCTGGTACGTGGGGAGCAAAGCTTATCAATCGATATAGCCATGAAATTATCTCGAATGTTAGGGACTAGTGTTGACTACTGGCTGAATCTTCAGAAGAGCTATGACGCTTTGATTGCTGAGTTTGAATCATCCAAGGAATTAGAGCAGGAAAGAAGAATTTTCAAGTACTTTCAGTACACATATTTCAGAGAGAATTTTGGATTGCCTGATCTTCCGAGAAAAACAAATGAGCAGATTAAGTGTCTACGTGAATTTTTAAATGTTGCATCATTATCTGTTTTCACAAAGCAAAATATGGCAGTTAGTTTCCGAAGTGCATCTGAGGATATGAAAGAGGCTAATATTGCCAGAGCAAATGCAATGGTTCAGATCGCAATTAATCAGGCACTGAAGATAGAAGCACCTAAGTTTGAAAAAAAGAAGTTTGAAAAAGCTGTTGATTATGCATTGACATTAACAACACAGCATGGTGATTTTTATCCACTGATTAGGAAGGCCTTTGAAGATGCGGGAGTAATATTCGTAATACTTCCAAATCTTCCGGGTTCAGGAATAAATGGTGCAACCAAGAAGATTGGGCAGAATGTAATGCTGATGGTGAATGACAGACGTTTCTATTCAGATACATTTTGGTTTACTCTGTTCCATGAGATTGGCCATATTATTAATGGTGATTATGGAATTACGTTTGAAAATGAGCACGCTGGACAGGAGGATGCAGCAGATAAATATGCGGAAGACAAATTGATCCCTCCGGGAGAATATGAGGCTTTCGTTAGAATGAATGAGTTTAGCGAAAATGCTATCCGCAGATTTGCTGAAAGAATTGACAGAGATCCGGGTATTGTCCTTGGCCGCTTGCAAAATGATCAGATTGTTCCATTTACAAATGTTGCACTGTCAAAAGCATTAAAACACAAATACAAAGTAATAACGTCATAAAAAAGTATATAACTTGAGGTCGTCTACCGTTATCCACGATAGATGGCCTTATTTTTTTTATAGGAAACTGCTCCTATGGAGCGCTCTTAAATGAAAGATGCCCGCCGGTAGGCGGGCATACTAAAAGAACGGTTGTGGTTTAAAAGATCTAAAAACCTTCTTCGCCAAAATCGTCATCATCGATATCATCAAATTCGTGAAAGAAGTAATCCATGATGCTTAAGCAGTCGCATAAATCTTCGATATTGTGATTACATCTAAAAGTAACTGCTTGTTTTAGTGGTCTGTTCATGTTTGTAAAACCTGCCTTGAATTTATAGTTTGATTATAAATCATAGCAAGAAAAAAGCGAATGAGATCCTTTAATCAGCCTTTAATTAGCTATAGGGCCGGTTGGTTGTCGGGATTTTTGCACAGCCATTTATTGTAAGATGATAACATCAAAAAAGAAGAAAAATCCAAGGAGGACTGGCAAATGAAAGGTTATGACACAAGAAATGGATATATGGGATATGTAGAAGGCAAATACATTTTATTTGCCAGTGAACAGGAATATTTCGAGTTTATGGAAGATTAAGAGGAGGAAGGGCAATGAGTAAAATTTATTTCACACTGACAGGAACAAATCATTATTTCGGAAAAGAATTTCTGAAAAAAGGAACGAAGATCCGCTTAGAAAAAGAACCAGACAATGAGTATGACAAGGAAGCAATTAAAGTAATTTATGAAGGTTTGGGAAAGATCGGATATGTAGCAAACAGTTCTTATACAGTACTTGGAGATTCCATGAGTGCCGGAAGAATCTATGACAAGATTGGAAAGAAGGCAAAAGCAAAAGTGGTGCTTGTCACAGATCACGGAACAATCTGCAGCATCAGCAAGAAGAGCCTTCTGGATAATCAAAAGAAGGTTAAGAAAGCTGAAACAGAAGTTGAAGAATAAAGAAATCTGAGGGAGGAAAAATCATGTTTGGATTTGATAAGATGTTTGATTTTAACAGAGACGGGAAATTGGATAGCTGGGAACGTGCTGCACAGTTTCAGTTCATGGACGAGATGATGAAAAAAATATCTTTGATGAAGACGATGAGATCGATACTTTTGCAGATGCCGGACTTGATTATGATGAGTTGGAATTTATGGATCCGGATGAAAGAAGAGAAGTGTTGGAAGATGCAGGATTGGATCCGGATGAGTTTGATTTTTGAAACTGAATGATATAGTTTAGAATAGCTGAGGCTGATTAGGGTCTCGGCTATTTGATTTGGCTGAATGGAAGGATAATAAAGAAACAAGGAAAGCAACAAAATACGGAAAGTTATTTATGACAATTTATTACAGGTAAGGTATAATAATGAACAAGAGGTTCATTTAAATAGGCATTTGAGAAATTTAAAATAAAGAAGAATTAGATCAGTAGATGCGAATGTAATCAATGAATTGAAAAGCGGCTTAAGTGTTATTTCCAGAATCTTTGGAATAGTGAGTATGCTTTACCTTAGTAGTATTTATGTAGAGGAAGAAAGAATATGGGAATTAGATTAACTGGACTTAGTACGCCTGTTATAGGTGCAGAGTGGGAATATATAGACAAAAAGAATACGGTTAAAGAAACGACACCTTCCTTAAGAATCAAATCAAACCACAAAATTAAGGTTTTCATTAGCTCGCAACATGGCGATAATGGGAAATATGATTGTGTCAGAAGTCAGCTGAAGAAAACTATAGAAGAAACAGGTTTGGCAGATGTGTATATGTTTGAACAAGAAGCTGCATCTACCCTGACTGTTAGGAAGCACTTCTCGTGGGGACTTGAGGACAGTGATTTGTGTATCTTTTTGATTGACAATGCCGATGGAGTTAGCTCTGGGGTTCAAAAAGAGATAGATATAGTAAAACACTATAATAAAAAAGCGTTATATTATTTTTGTGATGAAACGTCACAAGAAAAGACCGCTATAGAGCAGAGTTTAGTTAATTCATTGTATGCAAAAAGTAAGACTGTTCATCGATTTGAAGATTTGAGTCAGAATGGAGCACAAGCCCTTATAGATGATATTTCATATATTTATCATCATTATTGTCAGGGTAGATTATTGCCGAAAGAAGATGAGGAAGAAAACAGGACTAGGGATTTAAATTTAAATAATATTTCTGATCAGAGAATAGTAACTGCTCCTAAATCAGTTGTGAAGAATATCGATAAATGCAAAGATTATATTCACAACTTAGTTTTTGGTTATTCTAGAGGATATATATTAGATGAGAATACGGAAGCCAAAACGAGTGAACTTGACGAATGGGGGAATCAATTTTTAGAGGTCCTTTTTGGAGATAAAACTATAAAGAGTTTTAACACAGGAATGTTTTTAGAAGCATTAGCGGAAGAACAGGATGAAGACTATCACAGCTTAGTTTGTCAAAGATGGAATGCTATTCAAGTTTATTATTTGGGCAAAGTTGATGATGCAATTAAGTTATTGGAAGGGGCATTGACACAGGCAAAAGATGAGTCAAAACCAGATTGGGTTATCCAAGATATTCTGATCGATTTAAGAAATCTTCATTGGGTTAGCAATACTGAACATAATTGTTTTGTTGAGTCTGAAGCACAAAAAGAATTAAATGAGTTTGAGGAAGGTATGTAGAAAACTGATTCTTAATATTATCTCCAGAGGAATTGAGTTATGATGTACACAGTAAAACGAATCGATGAAGACCTGAATTTTGGTTGTGAAGAACGACCGGATGATGCACCAGTCATGGCAATAGTGACTCTTGTGGATTCTTCAGGAAAAGAAGTGACAGTAAAAGCGGAGGACGCCAGGCTCTATGAGCGTAATATCAATGAAGGAGACAAAGTTTGTCTCGATGTAAATAATAAATTGGAAAAAGTAGAATGAAAGCTACAGGGAGAAAAAATGGTAAAGCAAATTGTAAGAGACATTTTCTTTTTAGGCCAGCCATCTGAACCAGCCACGAAAGCAGATATTCAGGTTGGGAAGGATCTGCAGGACACACTGCAGGCGAACCGGGAGCGATGCGTTGGTATGGCTGCCAATATGATTGGTGTAAAGAAGAATATCATCATTGTGAATATGGGATTCATGGATGTTGTGATGTTCAATCCGGTGATTGTTTCAAAGCGTGATATGTATGAGACAGAAGAAGGCTGTCTGTCTCTGGATGGTGTTCGTAAGACGACCAGATACCAGGAAATTGAAGTAGAGTATTATGACTTCAACTGGAAAAAACAGCGCCAGAAATTGTCAGGATGGACAGCACAGATTTGCCAGCATGAAATTGATCATTTGTCTGGAAAGATTATTTAACCGCATGCGGATTGCGAATATTCGCTTGACTCAAAGCGGATTGTGAGGTGACGGATATGCTGAAAAACGTACTGATCGTGGTGGATGATATAGAAAAATCCATAGAGTTTTATAAGGACTTATTTGGACTGCAAGTGATTCTTAAGAATGAAGGTAATGTGATCTTATCGGAGGGACTTGTTTTGCAGGATGCCGACATATGGGGGAAAACATTGAATGAAACTTCTACGCCGTTCAATAACATGATGGAATTGTATTTCGAGGATTTTGATATAGATGGATTGCTTGCGAAATATGAATCTGGTAAGTATTTCGTCCGATATGCCACCGAACTGACAGAACTTGCAGGTGGGCAGAAGCTTGTAAGACTGTATGATCCCAGTGGTAATCTTATTGAGGTTCGCACTCCGTTCAGGTGCAATTAAAGGAGGGAATATGCAGATTTTGGTTGATGCAGATGCCTGTCCGGTAGTCAGTATCGTTGAAAGAGTTGCAAAAGAGCATAATCTTCCGGTAACGTTGTTGTGTGATACCAATCATGTGTTATCATCTGATTACAGTGAAGTGATCGTAGTTGGAGCCGGAGCAGATGCAGTGGATTATAAACTGATCAGCATTTGCCATAAAGGCGATATTGTTGTATCACAGGATTATGGAGTTGCGGCAATGGCACTTGGAAAGGGCGCATATGCGATTCATCAATCCGGGAAATGGTATACCAATGAGAATATTGACCAGATGCTTATGGAACGGCATCTGAATAAGAAGGCACGAAGAGCATTCGGAAAGAATCATTTAAAAGGACCAAGAAAACGAATATCGGAGGATGATGAGCATTTCAGAGAATCCTTCGAGAAAATGATACATATGGCAATGGATAAGGAGAAATAATCACAAACGGAACACAGGAGAATTGGGAGGTGCAGAATGACGGAAAAGGAAAGAACCTATATTGCAATTGATCTTAAGTCATTCTATGCGTCTGTGGAATGTAAAGAACGAAATAGAGATCCTTTGACGACCAATCTTGTGGTTGCGGATAAAAGCAGAACAGAAAAAACGATTTGTCTTGCGGTATCTCCAGCTTTAAAGTGTTATGGGATACCCGGAAGGGCTCGTTTATTTGAGGTTGTTCAAAAAGTAAAAGAAGCCAATAGTGCCCGCAGGTGGAAAGTACCGAACAGAACATTTATTGGTTCTTCTGATGACAGTACAGAATTAAATATCAATCCTGCACTGGAGATTGATTATATTGTTGCTCCTCCCCGGATGGCTCTCTATCTGGAATACAGCACCAGAATTTACAGCATTTATCTGAAATATATTGCGCCGGAAGATATTTTCCCTTATTCGATCGACGAAGTATTTATGGATGTAACGGATTATCTGCATACCTATAATATGACAGCAAGGGAACTTGCAATGACCATGATACAGGATGTGCTGAAAACGACAGGTATAACGGCAACTGCCGGAATTGGAACGAATATGTATCTGTGTAAGATTGCGATGGATATCGTGGCGAAGCACATTAAAGCAGATAAAGATGGTGTACGAATTGCAGAACTGGATGAAATGTCATACCGAAGGAAACTCTGGAGCCACAGACCTCTTACTGATTTCTGGAGAGTCGGAAAGGGATATGCAAAGAAGCTGGAAGAACACGGACTTTTTACGATGGGAGATATTGCAAGGTGTTCTATTGGAAAATCAAATGAACTGTATAACGAAGAACTTCTTTATAAGCTGTTTGGAATCAATGCAGAATTGTTGATAGATCATGCCTGGGGATACGAGCCTTGTACTTTGGAGCATGTCAAGGCGTACAAGCCGGAAACTAACAGTGTAAGCTCCGGACAAGTACTTCACTGCCCGTATGATTTTGATAAGGCGAAGCTGGCTGTAAAAGAGATGACCGATCTTATGGTTTTGGATCTAGTTGATAAGGGACTTGTTACCGATCAGGTTGTATTGACTGTAGGTTATGATATAGAAAATCTGACAGACCCAAATAGGAGCGGGAAATATAATGGTGATGTTACGATTGACAGATATGGAAGAAAAGTTCCAAAACATGCTCACGGAACAACGAATCTGAAAAGGCAGACATCGTCAACAATGCTGATTACAGATGCTGTGATGGAGCTGTATGACAGAATTGTGGATAAAAATCTGCTTATCAGAAGAATTAACATTACAGCGAATAGACTTGTAGATGAGAACTCAGCAAAGAAAGAAGATAAATATGAGCAGCTTGACCTTTTTACGGATTATAAGGCAAAAGAACAGGAGCAAGCTGAAGAAGACGCAGTTTTAGAACGTGAAAAACGTATGCAACAGACAATGCTTACAATAAAAAAGAAATTCGGGAAGAATGCTATCCTGAAGGGAATGAACCTTCAAGAGGGAGCAACAGCAAAAGACCGTAACGAACAGATAGGTGGACACAAGGCGTAGAAAGAAAATACGGACACCTATGCCACTGTAAATGGAGGAAGATTATGGAGAACCAAGACAATCACAGCTATGATGATATTATAAATCTGCCGAATCCAACTTCAAAGAAACACCCTCGTATGTCCCTTTATGACAGAGCAGCACAGTTTTCGCCTTTTGCGGCACTTACCGGACACGAAGCAGCCATTAAGGAAACTGCAAGACGAACAGATGAAAAATTGATGCTGAGTGATGAAGTCATAGCAGAATTGAATGAGAAGTTAAAACTGATTGCTGAAACCATTGGTACACAACAAGTGGTCAGAATCACATATTTTGTACCGGATAATAAAAAAGCTGGGGGAGCATATATTTCTCACGCTGGTTATGTGAAAAGGATTGATAAATATGAACATACAGTTGTTATGGAAGATAAGACAGTTATCCCAAGTGAACAGATAAGTGATATAGAGGGAGAAATGTTTGGAGATATGTTTTAGTAACGCGAGGAGAAGATGAATGAAAACCTTGAATGATTACATGGCAATGTCCTACCGTATGGAAATTGTAGAAGACAAAGAAGAGGGCGGATTTGTAGTTTTTTATCCAGATTTGCCAGGCTGTATTACTTGTGGCGAAACAATAGAAAGTGCAGTAGAAAATGCGTTAGATGCAAAAAAGGCATGGCTTGAAGCTGCATTAGAAGAAGGCGTAGAGATTC
>OHUB01001313.1_pt1 | contig 9631 bp, 7 predicted proteins | sample 1579091 | NCBI WGS metagenome assembly OHUB01 (sample SAMEA3879566, study PRJEB24766) | human gut metagenome | biome: human-associated habitat; feature: feces | place: USA | collected 1985/1987
CTTGCATGTTTCATGGGAGGCTTTATGGCCGGCAAAATTGTGCGTAAAGACAAATATCTGTGGGGTGTTATCACAGGTCTGGCTTACTATGTATTACTGTTGACTGTCTCTGTTATGGCAAAAGGCGGCTGGGATATGAGTGCAGCTCATGCAGTTACAACATTTTTTATGTGCACAGGCGGTGGAACACTGGGTGGAATGCTGTCGTAAAAAAAAGCTTTTAAAATGAAAAGATATATGATATACTATGCCAAGAATATAATTACATAAGGAGGATAGAGTTATGGAACATATCAAAACCCTGAATACAAAGAATTTACAGAACACTGTAAAAAAAGGTGGATGTGGCGAGTGCCAGACTTCCTGCCAGTCCGCATGTAAAACTTCCTGTACAGTAGGAAACCAGAGCTGCGAGCAGAAATAAGATCAGCTATGGAGAAATGAGATAAGCAGCGGAACTTTTATTCCGCTGCTTATCTTACGCTTAGAAAGGATTTTAGTAAAATGAGTCTGATTCACCGTTATAAAAGCAATGGCTTTAATATTGTACTGGATATCAACAGTGGATGCATCCATCTGGTAGATGAGGTTACATATGAGGTCCTTCCATATCTGGAAGAGGGCCTTGGCACAGAAGCTATTGCAGAGAAACTGGAAAACAAATATAACAGAGAAGATATTGAGACATCTGTAAGAGAATGTAATAAGCTGAAAGAAGATGGAATGCTTTTTACAAAAGATGTTTATGAGAATGTAATTGAAGAATTTTCAAATAACCGGCAGACCGTTGTAAAAGCATTGTGCCTGCACATTGCTCATGACTGCAATCTGGCCTGCCGTTATTGTTTTGCCGAAGAAGGCGAATATCATGGCAGAAGAGCTCTTATGTCTTATGAAGTCGGCAAAAAAGCTCTTGATTTCCTGATCGCGAACTCCGGTTCCAGAAAAAACCTGGAAGTAGATTTCTTTGGCGGCGAGCCGCTGATGAACTGGCAGGTTGTAAAAGATCTGGTAAAATATGGCAGAGAGCAGGAAAAGCTTCACAATAAGAAATTCCGTTTCACTTTAACAACAAACGGAGTTCTTCTGAATGATGAAGTAATGGAATTCTGCAATAAAGAGATGGGCAACGTTGTACTGAGTGTGGACGGACGTAAGGAAGTACATGATTACATGCGTCCATTCAGAAAAGGTGCAGGAAGCTATGACCTGATCATGCCGAAGTTCCAGAAGTTTGCAGAATCCAGAAATCAGGACAAGTATTATGTAAGAGGTACTTTTACCCACCATAATCTTGATTTCTCCAAGGATGTGCTTCATCTGGCAGATCTTGGATTCAAACAGATTTCTGTAGAGCCTGTAGTTGCGGCTGATACGGAGGAATATGCGATCCGCGAGGAGGATATCCCCCAGATCATGGAAGAGTATGATACTCTTGCAAAAGAAATGATTAAAAGAGAGAAAGAGGGAAAAGGATTTAACTTCTTCCATTTTATGATCGACCTTACAGGTGGCCCTTGTGTATACAAGAGACTGTCAGGCTGCGGTTCAGGAACAGAGTACCTGGCTGTAACACCCTGGGGTGATTTTTACCCATGTCACCAGTTTGTTGGTGAAGAACAGTATCTCATGGGAAATGTAGACGAAGGCATCACAAAGCCGGAAATCCAGAAGGAATTCGGCGGATGCAACGTTTACACAAAGAAAGACTGCAAAGACTGCTTCGCACGTTTCTACTGTAGTGGCGGATGTGCGGCAAATGCATTCCATTTCCAGGGAGATATCAAAGGCAATTATGAAATCGGATGCGAACTCCAGAGAAAACGTGTGGAGTGCGCCATCATGATAAAAGCCGCACTGGCATGTGATTAGTGGGCAGTAATCTGTCTGACTGATACCGCCGTCGGCTGTTATCATAACAGAAAATGGCTGGCAGGCGGATGAACATGACCGCGGACAAAAAATCAAGAAGAGTAAAGGAATCGTAGTGCTGCTTTTGACACTGATCCTGACTGTGTTCTTTTGCTTTACTGCAGCCGTAGGTATCGGTCCTACCGGAACCGGTGCAGCAAAACATATCAACACGGGTCTTGATCTTGCCGGTGGTGTCAGCATTACCTACCAGGCTAAGGAGAGCAATCCGACAAGCGAAGAGATGTCAGATACGATCTACAAGCTTCAGAAGCGTGTAGAGCAGTACAGTACTGAGGCTCAGGTATACCAGGAAGGATCAGACCGTATTACAGTTGAAATTCCTGGTGTTACAGATGCAGATACTATTTTGAATGATCTGGGTAAACCAGGTTCCCTGTATTTCATCACAAAAGAAGATGCTGACGGAAACCAGAACTTTACTACAGGACAGGATGGATATGTTCTCTCCAGAACTATGGATGAGATCAAGGAATCCGGAAGTGTTGTTCTGGAAGGTTCTGATGTAGCAGATGCCCAGGGTGGTGCGATCCAGAATCAGAACACAAGTGCAAAGGAATATGTGGTAAGTCTTACTCTTACTTCTGATGGAGAAAACAGTGGTAAAACAAAATTTGCAGAAGCTACAAAGAATAATGTAGGCAAGCAGATCGCTATCGTCTATGACAATAACATTATCAGTGCTCCGAATGTAAATGAAGAGATTTCCGGCGGAAAAGCACAGATCAGCGGAATGTCTGACCTGGAAGAAGCACAGAACCTTGCTTCTTATATCCGTATCGGTTCTCTGGGACTGGAACTGGAAGAACTTCGTTCCAGTGTTGTAGCTGCACAGCTTGGTGAAGAAGCAATCTCTACAAGTGTTCTTGCAGGTGCGATCGGTCTGATCATCGTTATTATCTTTATGATCATTGCATACCGCGTACCTGGTGTAGTTGCAGGTATCGCACTGATTCTTTATACATCATTAATGCTGATCACGCTGAATGCCTTTGATATTACTCTTACTCTTCCGGGTATTGCGGGTATTATCCTTGGTATCGGTATGGCGGTGGATGCCAATGTTATTATTTATGCCCGAATCAGAGAGGAAATTGGTGCAGGAGTTTCAGTAAGGAATTCTATTAAGTCCGGTTTCAGCAAAGCTTTCTCTGCAATCTTTGATGGAAATATTACAACACTGATCGCAGCCTTTGTGCTGATGTGGCTTGGTTCAGGTACTGTTAAGGGATTTGCTTATACACTTGCCCTTGGTATCGTGATCTCCATGTTTACAGCACTGGTTGTATCCAGACTGATTGTAAATGCACTTTATGCAGTTGGTGTACGTGATCCGAAATTCTACGGATCTGCAAAAGAACGTAAGGCAGTTGATTTCCTTGGAAAGAAGAAAGTATTTTTTGCTATTTCCATTATCCTGATCCTCTGCGGTCCGGCAGCGATGTTTGCTAATTCGCATGCAGGAAACAAAGCGTTAAATTACAGCCTTGAGTTCTCAGGCGGTACTTCTACGACTGTTACATTTAATGAAGATATGGATATTAAGACCATTGATTCTGAAGTAACTCCTGTTGTAGAAGAGGTGACAGGAGATAAAAATGTTCAGCCTACAAAGGTAGTCGGAACAAATCAGGTTGTGATCAAGACACGTTCTCTGAATCAGAGCGAACGTGAAGCTCTGCAGAGTGCACTGGTTGAGAAATTTGGTGTAGATGACAGCACGATTTCCACAGAAAGTATTTCTTCTACAGTAAGTAGTGAAATGCGTCGTGATGCGATCGTAGCCGTTATAGTAGCTACAATCTGTATGCTTCTTTATATCTGGTTCAGATTTAAAGACATCCGTTTTGCAAGCAGTGCGGTATTGGCGCTTCTGCATGATGTTCTGGTTGTACTTGCATTCTATGCTATTGCCAGAGTATCTGTCGGTAATACATTTATTGCCTGCATGCTTACAATCGTAGGTTATTCTATCAATGCTACAATCGTTATTTTTGACCGTATACGTGAGAACCTTCACAGTGGTTCCAGAGAAAAACTGGCAGAAATTGTAAACACAAGTATCACTCAGACTCTTACAAGAAGTATTTATACCTCTTTTACAACTTTTGTTATGGTAGCTGTTCTTTATATCATGGGTGTTTCTTCTATCCGTGAATTTGCAGCACCTCTGATGGTTGGTGTTCTTGTCGGTGCATATTCTTCTGTATGTATTACAGGTGCGTTGTGGTATGTGATGAAAAAGAAATTTGCAGGAAAAGGACAGCCGGCAATTGCTGCAGCTTCCGCATCTGCAAAGTCCTCTTCAAAGCCGAAGAAAGCACGTGATGTATCACAGAAAGATCCGACTCAGCCAAAGAAGAAAAACAGAAAAAGAGTAGCTGAACGTCTGGCTGCCGAAGAAGCAGCTAAAAAACAGCAGAATGATGATGCTGAATAAAACAATAATTGTCTGAAAAACAGGCAGACAGAAATATCCCGGGGTAAAACTCCGGGATATTTTTATGAGGAGAGAAAATATATGGAGAAATGGGTAATAGCAGCAAAAAGAGCAGATTTTAACCAGATCGGTCAACAGTTTCATATTGATCCGGTGATTGCGAGACTGATCAGGAACAGAGATGTGATCGGAGAAGATAAGATAAGAGCGTATCTGTCAGGAACAGTACAAGAGCTTCCTTCTCCCTGGCTGATGAAGGATATGGAAAAAGCTGTAGATATCCTGGAGAAAAAAATATCGCAGAAAGCAAAAGTCCGTATTATTGGTGATTATGATATTGATGGTGTGACCTCTACATACATTTTAATGAAAGGCCTTGCGAGGATCGGAGCAGATGTGGATACTTATATTCCGGACAGAGTTGCAGACGGATATGGGATTCATGCACATCTTATAGAAAGAGCGGAAACGGACCGGATCGATACGATCGTGACCTGTGATAATGGAATTGCTGCGGCTGCTGAAATCCAGATGGCAAAGGATAAGGGAATGACAGTGATTATTACAGATCATCATGAGGTTCCTTACAGGGAGGAAAAGGGAGAACGCCAGATGGTGCTTCCGCCGGCAGATGCGATTTTGAATCCGAAACAATATGATTGTCCATACCCGAATAAAAACCTGTGTGGGGCAGTGGTGGCCTTTAAATATATTGCAGCACTTTACGAGAGATTTGGTGTTCCGGCAGAGGAGCTGGAAGATTATTATGAACTGGCGGCTATTGCAACAGTAGGAGATGTTATGGATCTTCAGGGAGAGAACAGGATTCTGGTAAAAGAAGGGCTGTGCCGTCTGAAAAATACCAAAAATCAAGGATTGCAGGAACTGATCCGAGCAAATTCTCTGGAAGATGCTAAAATCACAGCTTATCATATCGGATTTGTGCTGGGACCATGTATCAATGCCAGTGGCAGACTGGATACAGCTGCCCGTTCTCTTGCACTTCTCAATGCAAAAACAAAGGAAGAAGCAGCAAGGCTTGCCGGAGATCTTACAGCTCTTAATCAGAGCCGAAAAGCTCTCACTGAGAAAGGAAAAGAAGAGGCAATCCGGATTATAGAGACTACAGAGCTGAAAAATGACAGAGTACTGGTAGTTTATCTTCCGGATTGTCATGAAAGTCTTGCCGGTATTATAGCAGGCAGGATCAGGGAAAAATATCACAGGCCGGCCTTTGTATTGACGGGCGGTGAGACAAGTGCAAAAGGAAGCGGAAGATCAATAGAAAGTTACTCAATGAAGAACTGGTAAAATGTGCAGACCTGATGATACAGTTTGGAGGTCATCCGATGGCAGCAGGTCTGTCTATAGAAGAAAAAAATATAGAAGAATTCCGGAGACGCCTCAATGTCAACTGTACGTTGACGGACGAAGAATTGCGTCCTAAGATCGTGATTGATGTGCCGATGCCTGTGTCTTATATTACAAAAGAACTGGTAGAACAGATTTCGCTTCTGGAACCCTTTGGAAAAGGGAATACAAAACCGGTCTTTGCACAGAAAAATCTCAGAGTGCTTGATTACAGTATTATCGGGAAAAATAAAAATGTAGTAAAACTAAAACTTCTCGATCCGCAGGGGATTTCAGTGGAAGGCATTTATTTCGGAGAAGCAGAGGATTTTGTGAACTTTATCAGGGAAAAAGACAGTATTTCTGTTACTTATTATCCGGAGATCAACAGATTCAGGGGACGAGAGAGTCTTCAGATTATTATTCAGAATTACTGTTAATATTACCGCTTGGTTTGTAACCGCCGGTAAGCCTGGAAATACAAATGTCAGGGCTTAACAGTAACTTGATTCTGAAATAAAAAGGTGATATACTATAAAATATTTATGAGCGAACAGCAATATAACACACACTGGAGGAGAAATAAAATGAAGAAAATTGAAGATTATGTATTAAGTATACCGGATTTTCCTGAACCGGGGATTATTTTCAGAGATATTACAAGTGTTCTGCAGGACGCGGATGGCCTGCAGTTGGCAATCGACTCCATGCAGGACTGTCTTAAGGATATAGATGTGGACGTGATTGCAGGAACAGAGTCCAGAGGCTTTATCTTTGGTGTACCGATCGCATATAATCTTCATAAACCATTTGTACCGATTCGTAAAAAAGGTAAACTTCCCCGCGAAACAGTATCTGTAAGCTATGATCTGGAATATGGCAGTGCAGAGATTGAAATGCATAAAGATTCCATAAAACCAGGTCAGAAAGTGGTTATCGTTGATGATCTGATCGCAACAGGCGGTACGATCGAAGCAGCGATCAAGCTGGTGGAACAGCTTGGCGGTGAGGTTGTCAAGGTTGTATTTCTCATGGAACTTGCAGGTTTAAAGGGACGCGAAAGACTGAATGGGTATGATGTAGCGTCTGTAATTTGTTATGATGGTAAATAAGCACAGCTGATTGTGCAGGACAGGCAGGTGGGAGCATATGACAGAGATAACAAAAAGTACAGAAGCAAAAAAAGATGAAATGCAGGTTGAAAAAGAGAAGCTGGAATCTGTAAAGAGAGCAGATGCGGCAGTAAAGACCATGCATGATTTTACAAGTCCGGAGGTGCTTTATAAAGAACTGATAAACAGTGTTCTGAAGTATCATCCATCAACAGATATTTCCATGATAGAGAAGGCATATAAGGTTGCAAGTGAAGCTCATGAAGGACAGAAGAGAAAGTCTGGAGAGCCATATATCATTCATCCTTTGTGTGTTGCCATCATTCTGGCAGATCTGGAACTTGACAAAGAAACGATAGTTGCAGGTCTTCTTCATGATGCAGTTGAAGATACCTGGATGACCTATGAGGAAGTTGAGAAGGAATTTGGTTCAGAGGTTGCACTTCTTGTGGATGGTGTTACCAAGCTGGGACAGTTATCTTATTCTGCGGATAAAGTAGAAGTTCAGGCAGAGAACCTCAGAAAGATGTTTCTTGCCATGGCTAAGGATATCAGAGTTATTCTGATCAAGCTTGCAGACCGTCTTCATAATATGCGTACCTTACAGTATATGCGTCCTGAAAAGCAGCAGGAAAAGGCCAGAGAGACCATGGATATTTATGCTCCTATTGCCATGCGTCTGGGTATTTCCAAGATAAAGGTAGAGCTGGATGACCTGTCGCTGAAATACCTTAAGCCGGATGTATATTATGACCTGGTGCATAAGGTTGCCCTGCGTAAAAGCGAGAGAGAACAGTTTGTAGGTGCGATTGTAAAAGAAGTTAAGAAACATATGGATGATGCCAATATTAAGGCGCAGGTGGACGGACGTGTAAAACACTTTTTCAGCATCTACAAGAAGATGGTAAATCAGGATAAGACTATTGATCAGATTTATGATTTATTTGCTGTCCGTATTCTTGTAGATACAGTGAAGGATTGTTATGCTGCCCTTGGTGTGATCCATGAGATGTATAAGCCAATTCCGGGACGGTTTAAAGATTATATTGCCATGCCGAAACCCAATATGTATCAGTCATTGCATACCACATTGATCGGACCCAACGGACAGCCCTTTGAAATCCAGATCCGTACTTATGAAATGCACAGAACTGCAGAATATGGTATCGCTGCACACTGGAAATATAAGGAGTCGTCTGACGGAAAGGCTCCTGTAGGTAAGAGTGAGGAAGAGAAACTGAACTGGCTGCGTCAGATTCTGGAATGGCAGAGAGACATGTCTGATAACAAAGAATTCATGAGTCTTCTGAAGAATGACCTGGATCTTTTTGCGGACAGTGTTTACTGTTTCACTCCACAGGGAGATGTTAAAACACTTCCAAGCGGTTCTACACCGGTGGATTTTGCGTACAGTGTTCACAGTGCAGTCGGAAATAAGATGGTAGGTGCCAGAGTTAACGGTAAGCTGGTTCCGATTGAATATGAGATCAAAAACGGCGACCGTATTGAAATCATTACTTCACAGAATTCTCAGGGACCAAGCCGCGACTGGTTGAAACTGGTTAAGAGTACTCAGGCAAAGAACAAGATTAACCAGTGGTTCAAGAAGGAATTAAAAGAAGATAATATCCTTAAGGGCAAGGAGATGCTTGCGCAGTATGCGCGTGCAAAGGGATTTAAGATCGCAAATTATACAAAAACCCAGTATCTGGAGGCTGTTTTGCGTAAATATGGTTTCAGGGACTGGGATTCAGTACTTGCTGCAATTGGTCATGGCGGATTGAAAGAAGGTCAGGTTTTCAATAAGCTGGTAGAGGCTTATGATAAGGAAAATAAGAAGAATCTGACAGATGAGCAGGTTCTTGAGGCTGCTTCTGAGACACAGGAGAAGCTTCACATTGCCAAGAGCAAGAGTGGAATTGTGGTAAAAGGAATCCATGATGTGGCAGTCCGTTTTTCCAAGTGCTGTAATCCGATCCCGGGTGACGAGATTGTAGGCTTTGTTACAAGAGGACGTGGAATCACAATCCATCGTACAGATTGCGTCAATGTGCTGAATATGTCTGAGACGGACAGGACACGATTGATCGAGGCGGAATGGCAGCAGCCTGATACCAAGGAAAAAGAGAAGTATATGGCTGAGATTCAGGTTTATGCAAATAACCGTACAGGGCTTCTTGTGGATCTTTCTAAAATATTTACAGAACGTAAGATCGACCTGCGAAGTATCAACAGCCGTACAAGCAAGCAGGAGAAGGCAACTATTTCCATGAGTTTTGAGATTGGAAGCAAAGAGGAACTGCGTTCCCTGATCGAGAAGATCCGTCAGGTAGAGAGTGTCATTGACGTAGAGAGAACTACAGGCTGATCATGGAAAAATCTGCTGGAACATTATTTTATGGAACTGCTGCAGATTGACAGAAAGGAATAACATGAAGAATTTAGAATTACAGAAATGTATATTAGGACCTGTATATACAAATTGCTATCTCCTTAAGAATAAAGAAACCGGAGAACTGATCATTGTTGATCCCGCAGATTGTCCGGAGAAGATTGAAATGAAGATTTCCCGGATGAATGGAAAACCGGTGGCGATTCTTCTTACCCATGGACATTTTGACCACATTCTGGCTGCACAGGCAGTAAAGGAGAAATATAATATTCCGATTTATGCCTGTCGTCAGGAAGAGGAGATGCTCCGCGAACCTTCGATCAATATGACTGTACATTATGGACAGGGATGTTCTATTGTGCCGGATGTATTTCTGGAGGATCTGGATGTTATCAGACTGGCGGG
>OHUB01001345.1_pt1 | contig 9473 bp, 9 predicted proteins | sample 1579091 | NCBI WGS metagenome assembly OHUB01 (sample SAMEA3879566, study PRJEB24766) | human gut metagenome | biome: human-associated habitat; feature: feces | place: USA | collected 1985/1987
TGCTCCGGCAGATGGAAAAACTCCCATTCTCCGCCGCCCTTGCTGCTTCTGTGATAATGACCGTTTTTCTTTTTCCAGCCCGGATTTTCTTTTTTTGTGTTCCAGATGACCTGCGGGTCTGGTCTTACCAGAAGGTAATCTCCCCACCGCTCCAGTTTTTCTCCGCCGGACGTATCCAGCACTTCATAATCTTTCCATCCATCTGCTATCCACATTTTATTGGTTTCCTTTCTCTTTTATCTCAAAATTTATCGTGTTCTGAATTGTACGTTCCTATGATACCATAAAAGTATTGTTTTTCCAAAACATTTCTTATATCATAGTTCTGGGCATCCGCGCATTTGATCCGGAAATCTGCCCGTGGAAAGGATTTTTCTCATGGAAACCGTACTCTTATATCAGATCAAAGGAACGAAAACAGCTGTGCTTTTAAAGCCGGTTCTCTTAAAGCTCGGTATCCGCGTGCGCATTGTGGAACCGGAACAGTATCTCCAGTCGATCGGATTTCTTGCCGGAAATAAAGCATTTGCAGAATCCCCCGAAGCCTATGACGGCGCCGGATTTGATGAACCAATGATGGTCATGGCCGGCTTTTCCGAGCGGAAACTCGATCTTTTTCTCACCGAAATGCGCCGGAAAAAAGTGCCGCCGATCGCCCTCAAAGCCATCGTCACAACGCAGAACCAGGCGTGGAATTCGCTGCAGCTCTACAGAGAATTAAAAGAAGAACACGAAAAAATGAAATCGTACCGGAAATAACTGGTCTGGTCAAAAAATCCGGAATTGGAACTTTTTCTTCATGCCACCACTCCCTATAATAGGGTGCAATCAAGGAACGAAAGTTCCAGATACCAAAGGAGTGAGTTGTTATGAAAAATGAAAAAGTCTGGAAAATCGCAATGACAGGTGTCTTTGCAGCCCTTTCCTACGTTGTCTTCACCTTCCTGCAGTTCAAAATCTGGCTGCCAGGCGGAGATGCCACCTCGATCCATTTCGGAAACGCTGTCTGTGTGCTCGGTGCACTGATTCTCGGCGGTGTTTACGGCGGAATCGGCGGTGCGATCGGCATGACCATCGGAGATCTTCTCGATCCGGTCTATGTGGTATACGCACCAAAGACCTTCATCTTAAAATTCTGCATCGGCCTCATCGCAGGACTGATCGCACACAAAATCGGTAAAATCAACGAGCAGACCGATCAGAAACAGATCTTCAAATGGGCACTGCTTGCAGCCATCGGCGGACTTCTGTTCAATGTGATCTTCGATCCGCTCATCGGTTACTTCTACAAACTGGTTCTTCTTGGAAAACCGGCAGCAGAGGTTACCTTAAGCTGGAACGTAGCGGCAACTTCCATCAACGCCGTACTTTCCACCATCGCTTCCGTTGTCATCTACATGGCACTGCGTCCGGCTCTTCAGAAATCCGGACTGTTTAGCCAGGTAAAGGCAGCAGCGAAATAAAAAAACAAATTTCATTTACGCGATATCTAAAAAAGTCACCATGTTCTATTTCGAACCGGTGACTTTTTTCATGCATTTCTTTTTATTTTTCAGCGGTGGCTGCTGCCTCTTTTTCTGCCTCATCTTTTGTTTTTTCTCCGGCGAACCACGCTTTTTCAATCATTTCCAGTTCCCGTATATCAATACAGTTGGGAATGCTTCCTTCTCTTACTGCCTTCTGGCACTCTTTGAGATCCATCCAGCGGACTGCTTCTACTTCCGACTCCTGTAGATGCAGTTTTTCCGCCTCGACCGGCTTCGTGTAAAGATACACGGCGCTGACCTCATGATCGTGGAACGGTTTTCCGTAAAAAACACCGTGTGATACTTTTTCCAGCAGGCCAAGATCCCTCAGCTCCTCTGCCTCTGCGTGGATGCCGAGCTCCTCGCCGATTTCCCGCAGAGCCCCTTCCAAATACGTATCGCCCGCCGAGAGATGGCCGGCGCTTGAAATATCGTAGCAGCCCGGATTCGAATCTTTCCAGGCACTCCTTTTCTGCAGCAGTACCTCACAGCCGCTCTTCTCATTCGCCCGTGCAATCCAGATATGTGCCGTTCCGTGACACCGTCCCTCACTGTGCGCCACGCCGCGTTCTACGATGGTTCCGGTCGGCGTGCCGTCGCCTGAGCGCTCCTCAAAAAGTTCCATCTGTTTTCCGTTCAGCACCGCTTCTGCGAGCGTGTCGCCCACATACCGCAGCTTCAGGGAGAAAAACGGCTCGTCTTCATTCAGAAGGCGGAAAAAGATTTTGTCTCCCTCCCACAGATTCAGGTGCAGGACGTCCTCTTTTTTCACCCAGGCGAGTTCGCCCTCATCACATGCAGTCGGTTCTCCCGTGAATCCGTCTGCCGTGTAGAGACACATATACTCCATGTACTCCACCGTTTTGCTGTTTTCTGCCTCTGTCACAAAGGTAACGAGACCGCGGAAACGCCAGCTCGTCAGCGTGTAGCCGGTTTCCTCTTTTACTTCACGCAGCAGGCATTCCTCCGGGCTTTCGCCAAGTTCCGCATGGCCGCCGACGCCGATCCACTTGTCCTTGTTGACATCGTTCTTTTTCACCGTGCGGTGCATCATCAGATAGCTGTCATCCTTTTCGATGTAGCACAACGTTGTCATGCAGCCTCTGCCTCTTTCTTCTGTTTTTTCCTCCATCTTTGACTCCCTCCGTCGTGTGCCGGACTTCTTTCCGCTTCTTTTGTTTTTCAGGAAAAATGTATTTCTGCACACACCTTTTTCTCGTTTTCTATTCTACCATACTTTTTCAGAATTCCAGCAACAAATTTCTATCTTTTTGCAGATCTTTCACGAAAAATGTAACGACCATTCCGCATCTTCTTGACTCTCACACAGTACTGTGTTAAAGTGTCTGTAATTGATGTTTTGTCACCCGTAAACAACGTTTCTTATCATTTCTTACATTTGAGGTTTTCATGATGGAAAAACAGACGATAGTTGTGAAAGTCGGCACCAGCTCCCTGACACTCTCAGACGGAACCATGGATGCTGAAAAAATACGGAACATTACGACCCAGCTTGCCGCGCTGCAGACGGCAGGCCACCATGTGATTCTCGTTTCCTCCGGTGCGATCGCCGCAGGCTTTTCCCGTCTCGGCTTTAAAAAACGGCCGACGAAAATTGCCGATAAACAGGCTGCCGCTGCTGTCGGCCAGGGCCTTCTGATGGAGGAATACACGAAAAATCTGATGGCGTACCAGATTCCGTGTGCGCAGATTCTTTTGAACCGCAGTGACTTTGAGGACCGCCGCCGCTATAAAAACATCTTCGGCTCCCTCTCCGTCCTGCTCGGGCGCGGTGCGATTCCGATCATCAATGAGAACGATACGATCGCGATTGAGGAGCTGAAGGTCGGCGACAACGACACGCTCTCTGCCCAGGTGGCTGCGATGCTGCATGCATCGCTTCTGATTCTGCTGACCGATATCGACGGGCTCTACACTGCCAATCCAAAGAGTGACCCGAATGCGCGCCATATCGACGTGGTAAATGAGATCACGCCGGAGCTCACTGCTGCGGCAGGCGGTGCGGGATCGGGCAACGGAACGGGAGGCATGACAACGAAGCTCTCCGCCGCTTCGCTTGCCACAAGAGCCGGTGTGCCGGTTCTGATCTGCTCCTCGGCGGAGGAAAACAACATTGTGCGTGCGGTGAAAGGAACCGCAAAAGGAACGTACTTTACCGCCAGCGGCCACAACATGAAAACGCGTCTGCAGTGGATGGCATTCTATGCGCCGAGTGCGGGCAATCTCTACGTCGATGAGGGTGCCGCAGAAGCACTTGCTGTTCAGGCAAAGAGCCTGCTTCCCAAAGGCATCGTGGCAGTCGAAGGCGATTTTAAGAAAGGCGATGTCGTCAGCGTCTTCCGGCGCGGCAGCCATGAATATCTCGGAAAGGGCATTGTCAACTATGACCGGCCGGATCTGCAGAAAATCATGAACGAAAGCACCAGCCACACGGAAGCAATCAACCGCGATAACTGGATCGGCGCGGAATAAATGGTGCCGAATAAAGCATTCTTTTGTTTACGAAAATTCCCCTCCGTGTTATAATATTTGTATTCAGCCGGCTGCAGGTTTTTCTTTCAGCGAGGAAAGGAAGCTGCATCCGGTTTTCCATGTGCTTTTGGTTTTACTTCGAGAGCACAGCAAACACAAAGGAGGGTTTTTACCAATGAAATACGATTTTACATCTCTGATGAACCGCAGCGGCCACGATTCGATCGCTGTCGATCAGATCCCGATTCCGGGTGCGGAAGTCAAAGAGGGCTTCTCCCGCATCCCGATGTGGGTGGCCGACATGAACTTCCCGTCTCTTCCGACCATTCAGGAAGCAATTCACGCGAGAGTCAACGAACCGCATTTTGGCTACTTTAATCTGCCGGATGCATATTTTGACAGCATCATCCGCTGGCAGAAAGAGCGCAACGGTGTGGAAGATCTGCCGCGTGAGGCGATCGGCTATGAGAACGGCGTGCTCGGCTGTGTTGCTTCGGCTGCTGCCGCTTTTACATCCCCGGGCGAATCCATTCTTCTGCATTCCCCGACATACATCGGTTTTACCGGTGTTCTTGAGAACTGCGGACGCAATATCGTTCTCTCCGATCTTGTTCAGGATGAGAACGGCGTATGGCGTATGGACTACGCCGATATGGACCGCAAGTTAAAAGAACACAACATTCATTTCGCGATTTTCTGCTCTCCGCACAACCCGACAGGCCGTGTCTGGGAGCGCGAGGAAATTGAAAAGGCGATGGAAATTTACAAAGCAAATGAATGCGTTGTCATCTCCGATGAGATCTGGTCTGACCTGACACTGCCGGGCTTCAAACATATCCCAACGCAGTCCGTTTCGAAGGATGCACGCGAGCGCACCATCGCACTTTATGCGCCGTCCAAGACCTTTAACCTGGCTGGCCTTGTAGGCTCCTACCACATCATCTACAACCGCCTGCTGCGCGACCGTGTGGAGAAGGCTTCGTCCCTTTCTCACTACAATTCTCCGAACGTACTCTCTGTTCATGCGCTGATCGGCGCTTACCGGCCGGAGGGATACCAGTGGGTGGATGAACTGCGCGAAGTGCTGAAATCGAATGCGGATTATGCGTACAACTACATTCTCGAGCATTTCAAGGGCGTAAAGCTTTCCAAACCAGAAGGAACGTACATGCTGTACCTCGACTGCGAGGAGTGGTGCAAGGAGCATGATACCGATATGGATACACTGCTGAAAGCCGGTGTTGCTGTCGGCGTGATCTGGCAGGACGGACGGCCGTTCCACAGACCGTATGCGATCCGCCTGAATCTGGCACTGCCGCATGTGCTTGTGAAAGAGGCATTTGACCGTATGGATAAGTATGTATTCAATGCGAAATAATTGTATTTTCTAATTTTATAAGCCAAACATAATGAAAGACCGAAACGGACATTTTCCTCTGCCGTTCCGGTCTTTCGCTGTTTTGTGCATCCTGTTTTTTCAGTTTTGCTCCAGCTCCCGCTGTGCCAGCATCTCTTCCACGTTGATGCCGTACTTCTTTAAATTGACGCGGCCGTTTTCCAGCACAATGCCGTCTGCCTCCAGCATATCCGCCTGTTTCCCGGCGCCGCCGAAGACAAATTCCGCGGCCAGTTCGCCTTTGGAGTTTACCACACGGTAGCATGGAATGTGCTCCGGATCTGTGTTTTTATGTAAGGCGTTTCCCACGGCACGCGCCATCTTCGGCTCGCCTGCAAGCGCTGCTATCTGGCCGTATGTCGCCACTTTTCCGCGCGGAATCTGCTTTACCGCCTCATAGATTCTTTTGGTCGGGCTGTCCGTGATGATGTCGTAGCTCTCGGCGATCATGGTACGCACAGCGTCATCGGGTACGGTTCCGTCGAGGAGAATCGTGTTCCAATGTTCTTTGTTCTGATGATATCCCGGGATAACTGACGCGAATGCATCGCGCCAGTAGTCCCGCCATTCCGGGTTTGCTTTTACATTCAGCTGAATGATTCCGTCCTTTTCATAGACCCACAGAAATGCCTTTTTGCTTCCTTTCACGCGGATGAGCTGCCAGTTGTCATCGTGAAACGGCGCTTCCTGATATGTGTCCGGGAAGGAAAGGCCATAGGATAGCGCTTCTTCTCTTGTCTTCATTGCAGACTTCCTTTCTTCCTGTCGCGGGTGTTTTGATGTTTTTTCCGCAAAACACCCGCTTTTTTCTGTATTCGTCCTGCCGCTGCGATTCTGCTTTTTTCTGCGGCATTTTTTTTATTATATCATTCCGCCTGCTTCTGCGCAATTTTTCACCTGCTATTTTTTCATCTTCGGCTGGAAAATCCAGCTTGCAAGATACGCGAAAATCAACGCCGCTGATGTTCCGACAGCCCCCGCCTTTAATCCGCCCTGGAACAATCCTAAAAATCCGCTTTCTTTTACGGCATCTTTTACTCCCTGAAACAAAAGATGCCCGAACCCGAGCAGCGGCACCGACGCGCCTGCCCCGGCGTATTCTGCAAATGGATCGTAGAGTCCCAGAAAGCTCAACGCCGCGCCCGTGCACACAAGCGTTACCATAATTCTTCCCGGCAGCATTTTCGTGCGGTCGAGCAGAATCTGGCATAGGGCACAAATGAGGCCGCCGACCCAGAAGGCATTGAAATATTCCATAAACATTCCCATTTTACACATCCTCCTCCCGCTCGATTACAACCGCCTGTGCAATACCAGGCACGCTGCTGCCCTCCTGAAAGCTGACCTTCGACATCAGCGCACCAGTCGGTACAAACAGAATCCTCTTCCACTCTCCGTTTTCCAGCTTCGGCAGCAGATACTCCGCCAGCACCGATGCCGCACAGCCGCAGCCGCTTCCGCCCGCGCCGGTGTCCTGTTTTGCCGGATCGAAAATCAGCATGCCGCAGTCACTGTGCTGTTCCGAGATATCGTATCCTTTTTTCTTCAGCAGCTCCAGCAGAATTTCCCGCCCCACAACGCCGAGATCTCCCGTCACAATGCGGTCGTAATCGGCCGGTTCCCGGTTGAAATCGACGAGGTTCTGTGCAATCGTATCGCACGCAGCGGGGGCCATGCAGGCGCCCATGTTCTGGTTGTCTTTCAGCCCGTAATCAATGATTTTTCCCGTCGTAGCGCCCGTGATTTTCACTCTGCTCCTCGTTTTTCCAAGCACACACGCGCCGCTTCCCGTCACCGTCCAGCTGGCAGACAGAGGTCTCTGGTTCCCATAATCTAACGGAAAGCGGAACTCCTTCTCCGCACTGGCAAAATGACTGGAGGTCACACAGACCACATGCTCCGCATAGCCTCCCGCTGCCATCACAGCTCCCAGTGTCAGTGCTTCCCCGCAGGTAGAGCAGGCGCCATAGACTCCAAACAGAGGAATATTGTAAGCGGAGATACCAAAGGAAGTGGCAATGCACTGCCCCAAGAGATCACCGGCGAAGAGATACGACACATCCTCCGCTTTCCATCCGGCCTTTTCCATGACCATGTAGACTGCGTCCTTCTGGAGATTACTTTCCGCCTCTTCCCAGGTCTTACAGCCGAAGAGATCATCCTCTCCCACCATGTCGAACAGGGTGCCTAACGGTCCTTCGCCTTCTTTTTTTCCCACGATACTGGCACCGGCGATCACACACACCGGCTGTGCCAGACGGATACTGCTTCTTCCCACTCTCTGATTCATAATTTCTCCTTCCATGCGATAACACTGCATTCTTTTTTGTCAGTGTTCCCGCATTTTGGAAAAATTATGAATTACAAAAAATTGTAACTATTCAGAACCCCATTCGCAAAACCGCTACTTCGTAGCTTTCCTTTTGCTCATGTGGTTACTTCGCCATATAAAACTGCTTATCTGCCTGAATGCAAGCATTCGCTGAACGCAGTTTTTCATGGCTCTGAATAGTTACAAAATATCTCCTCCAGCGCCCCGATCACCTTCTGTAATATCTCATCCGCCATATCCGAATAGTGAATGACCAGAATCCCCCGATATTTCTGCGCATCCGCAAAGCAATATTCCGACAGACAGTTCACGAGAATTCCCCGCTGTCTGGCCGCCCACTTGATCTCCACGTCACTAAGTTCCGTCCGCACATGCAGCAGAAAATGAGTCCCGGCATCATCCTGATAGATCTGGCTGATCTGACTTAAAGGTGACTCCCGAAACATCCGGCAGATCCGCTCCCGCTGCCCTCTGTAATCGTTGAGCAGTCTCCGGATATGGCGTTCAAAATACCCTTTTCCCAGAAACGCTGCCATGGCATACTGTTCAAAACCGGATACCGTGCAGGAATAAAAATTCATAGTGGAAATATAGCGTTCCATCAATTTCTCCGGCAGCACCATATAGCCGATACGCAGGGATGGCACCATGGTCTTGGAAAAAGTGTTGATGTAAATAACTCTGTGGTTGCGGTCCATGGACTGCATGGAGGGAACCGGCTTTCCCACCATGCGGAATTCACAATCGAAATCGTCCTCCACGATATAGCGCTCCGGTTCCTCCGCCGCCCAGCGAAGCAGTTCCTGCCGTCTTCCCACAGGCATGACCAGTCCGATGGGAAAATGATGTTCCGGCGATACATGCGCCACGGTAATACCCTTTTGATCCAGCTGTTCCACTTTCATTCCCTGACTGTCAATGTCCACATAATCCCAGGTCACACCGCCCACATCATACAGTTTCGTAATCTTGCGATACCCAGGATTTTCCACACCGAATTTTGCATTTTTGCCCAATAACTGTAGCAGACGACTGTAGAGATATTCTGTTCCCGCTCCCACAATAATATGATCCGGTGACACATGCATGCCACGGTACCGATACAAATGCTCTGCAATGGCCACCCTTAGTTTTTCCACTCCGTTAAAAGGAACCGTCTTAAGCAGAGACGTATCATAATCCGTCAGGGTCTGCCGCATGATCTTCGCCCAGGTGGCAAAGGGGAACTTATCATATTGAATATTGTTGGCCGTCAGATCCGCCAGATATTCCTCCTCACGGAAGCGGGTCACAAAGGAAGCATACGCCGGAGCAGCTGTGTTCTTCACCTCCAGACGATTGACAAAATATCCTCTCTTCTCCTCCGACCGGATATAGCCTTCCAACAGCAGCTGCTCGTAGGTATTTTCCACCGTCTTGACACTGACCTGTAAGTGCCCGGCAAACGCCCGCTTCGAAGGAAGCTTCTCACCGGCAGTCAGCCGGCCGCTCAAGATGTCAGCTTTCATCGCTTCATATAAGTATTCATACATGGTTTTTCTGCCACGGGCAGTCAGATCATAGGTCAGCATCTGGTATCCTCCTTTTTTCTTATTTTGGTTATTTAAAAGAAGTCAGTTTTTATTATAATGAACTCATAAAGCAAATGCAACAAACAAAAAAAGAGCAACGAGAGTCCTTTACAGGAGCCTCATTGCTCTTTGCATGTCCATTATTTTGAACAAGT
>OHUB01001346.1_pt1 | contig 9469 bp, 7 predicted proteins | sample 1579091 | NCBI WGS metagenome assembly OHUB01 (sample SAMEA3879566, study PRJEB24766) | human gut metagenome | biome: human-associated habitat; feature: feces | place: USA | collected 1985/1987
ACACCGCTTCTGGGAAAGGATTCTTTCCAGGAGATTGATATCAAAGGAGTGACAATGCCTGTTACAAAATTCAGATATACACCGATCTGACAGATCCATATGACCCGGAAAGCGGGACCGCTGCATATGCTGCTCCATATGAGTTTGAACAGCCAATCGCAGGTGTACAGACTATCAGTGTACCAGAGGTGGTTTTGAAACAGGGAAGCAGATATTCTGTTGTGATCACAAACAGTGGGATTGACAAAATCAGCTTTGGAGTGGAAGCAAAGTCCAGTTATGGAAACTGGTTTACCTGTACGGCGGGGATAGAAACAGGGCAGACATTCTATAAGAGTGCATCGGAAACGGCCAGGTGGACAGATGGAAAGACGAAAAACTGGACGGCAAGGATCAAGGCACATACAAGGACCCTGAATCAGTCATGGGTGCCGGATACACCGGTATTTCAGGTGAAGGCATATAATTCCGGATACAACCTTATTTCATGGAAAAAAGTTTCCGGAGCTACAGGATATTATGTGTACAGAAAACCTGCAGCAGGTGGGAAGTGGTCCCAAATTGCAGATGTCGGGACATCGGAATTAAAATATAAAGATAGTAAGGTTACGGCTAATGCATCATACCGTTATACAGTAAAAGCATATTATGAAGCATCCGGAAAAAGATATTCAGGTAAATATAAAACCGGCGATGTGATTAAAGCAGCACCTGCAGTGCAGAAGGTTACTTCTGTGAAATCTGAGAAAAATGGAATCCGTATCCGGTGGAAGCCTCAGAAAAAATGTGACGGCTATTATATTTACAGAAAGAAAAAAGGTGGTTCCTATCAATTGATAAAGAAAATTTCCAATGGAAATAGTTCTTCTTATCTGGACAAAAAAGCACAAAAAGGTGTATCATACTATTATGCGGTAAAAGCATATGTTAAAGAGCCATATGGAAATACATACAGCAAATATAAAAGTTCATCTGCTGTAAAAAGAAAATAAGAAATGAAGGAAAGAGATTATGAAGAGAAGGTTTGGAGGAACAGTAATAGCAATGGTACTGTGCTTTATTCTGACAGTGGTTTCTGTTTATGCGGATGATGGAAAGGGTCAGAATCCGGATTATGTAACAGATTATTATATGATCGTACAGAGTACACAGGGCGGGGTAGATATTTATGATGAAGCAGACACTCAGAGTGTTAAACTGAATGACAGCAAGATCCCAAATGGAACTGCCATTCACGTTCTGGGTGAGAAGAATGGAGTAGACAATAAAAAATGGGCATATACACAGTACCATGGAATGAACGGATATGTTCCTATGAATGATCTGGATCCGGCTTCCAGAGAAGAAGCTGCCAATGAGGAATATCGTACTTTCGGAGGCAAAGATGTGGATTTCGAAGTAAAGGTTCATGGAAACGATGGAAACGTATCGGTTTATAACGGACCTGGAGAGAAATTTGATCAGGTTTCAGGAACAGAGGGAATCGCAGATGGGACAACTGTACATATTTTTCAGTATGTTCAGGGAGAAGACGGAACAAACTGGGGGAAAACAGACACAGATGGTGTGACACAGGGATGGCTGAATCTTGATCGTGATACAGATTACGTAAATGAAAATGTATCCGCAGATGCACCGGAGGCTACAGGCACATCAGGAAATGTTCCGGTGGCTGCTGTTACACCAACACCGGAAGCAACTCCAACTCCGAAAGCCACACCAACACCAGAGGTAACACCTACAGAAAAAGTGACACCGACACCGGAGGCAACACCTACAGAAGAAGCAACGCCAACACCGGAAGAAACAGAGAAGCCTGCTTCGACAGAAGACAAGGAATCCGATGATAAGCAGAGTCAGAAAACATCAGGAAAGAATGTAAAAGCAGATTCAGGAATGAAGAATCCTGTAATCTGGATTAGTGGTATCGGGATTATTGTTATCATAATTTTACTTATTTATTTCCTGAAGAAGAAAAAGTAAGAGTTAAAATCATTAAAGAATGCCGTCGATGGCAGAGAACAGTTACAAAATAAACAGTGGAACTAAAAGAGCAGCGCATCGGATGATGCAGCTGCTCTTTTTAGAAAATGTGTGTGTATAATTGAGACGTTATGAGGAAACCTCAAATCAGTCTTAATTAACAAAAACTATTAATGTGTGTGCATATATAGTCTACAATTTTTTTGCAATTTAATCAAGATGGAATTTTATAGAACGTGATATATTTGTTACTGTTCACACACCACTATCCCGCGAGGTGTTTTGGCATGAATATGCCAAAATCCCGAGACATACAAGCCAAAATTCCATTGCCGCAGGCAATCTGGAATGAATTTTGGCTATGTTACTGAGAACGGAGTGAACAGTAACATATATTTTTGAGGAAAGAGGCTATTCAGACTTTTTACTTGCGTAACTCTGGCGGGAAACGTATAATAGGAAAAAGCAATACTCGAGGGTGAGGAAAAGAGGATGAAGATAACAGAAGAACTGTTAAATGAGATGAAAATTAAGGATGAGAACTTTTCTGACGGTCTGATCAAGCCGGACGGCGATTACGTAAGAATACCCAGAGGACATCTTCATGGAATGATGGAATTGCTTCCATGGACAGAGAACGAAATCTGGAAAATGATCCCGGATGATGATTCTCCGCTGTTCTGGCTGATTGAGAAAACAGGATGCGTTCTTACGGATTATAATAATTCTATTGGCATGAAGATGACACCTGCTCAGCAGACTGTGTTTGATATGATGCGAAAACATGGGGTTCTTACAGATGATTATTACGATCTGACGAAACAGAGGGAGAAAGTAAGAGAAGCCAGAGAACAAAAAGAGAACAGGAAACAATAGTTAAGTGTATATGAATATATGGGAGTGCAGCGATGGAAAAGCATGCTCATTAAAGGCATCCGATGCAGAAAAAACAATATACGACATTAAAAAGCAGCATATCAGAGTTATGGATCATAACCTGATATGCTGCTTTTAACGTGTCTGAAGAAAAATGAAATGTCAATCATAAAAACAAAACAAAAACAACCAGAACAGAAGAAAAAACAAATAAAAAACAACATAAAAGTTCAGGATGTACATGTTGATTCATGTTGACTTCGCGATAGCCATAAGGTATAATGAATCTATATGAAAACATGGAGGATATTGCTGTCAGAATGATACCGGAATGTATTGGGGTCTGGTATGGGTGCAGCTTTTATTCATGAGAAAGGAGTAACATGGAAAAATTTCAAACATCAGATATTCCCAAGTCTCCCAGAATTCAGAAACTGGTAGATGCATTGTATGAACATATGCCGGTGATCGAATCAGCCAGAGCAAAGCTGATCACAGAATCTTATAAGGAAACAGAAGGAGAACCGATCATCACACGCAGAGCAAAGGCTTTTGCGCATATTCTTCATAACATTCCGATCATTATCCGTGACAATGAACTGATTGTCGGAAGCAGTACGATTGCGCCGAGGGGATGTCAGACATTTCCGGAGTTCTCTTATGAGTGGCTGGAAGCTGAACTGGATACAGTTGCGACCAGAACTGCGGATCCTTTTGAGATTGCTGAGGAGACCAAAGCCGAACTTAAGGAGGCAGATAAGTATTGGAAAGGGAAAACAACCAGTGAACTTGCAACTTCCTATATGGCACCGGAAGCAATCAAGGCAATTGAACACAATATTTTTACACCTGGAAATTATTTTTACAATGGTGTAGGACATGTAACAGTTAAATACTGGGAAGTACTGGAAACCGGTTTTGAGGGAATCATGGAGAAGGCTCAGAAAGAGCTGGATGGATGCAGTGTCGGTGACGGTAATTATGCAAGAAAGTCTCACTTCCTTGAGGCAGTGATTTTAAGCTGTAAGGCGGTGATCGATTATGCAGGCAGATATGCAAAACTTGCGCAGGAAATGGCGGCACAGACAAGTGATCCGGTAAGAAAACAGGAACTTTTTGTTATCGCAGAGAACTGCAGCAGGGTACCGGCAAAGGGTGCACAGAATTTCTATGAGGCATGTCAGTCATTCTGGTTTGTACAGCAGCTTCTTCAGATGGAATCCAGTGGACATTCTATTTCACCGGGTCGCTTTGATCAGTATATGTATCCATATTATAAGAAGGATATGGAAGCAGGAACTATTACCCGAGAGTTCGCACAGGAATTGATGGATTGCATCTGGGTTAAATTAAATGACCTGAATAAATGTCGTGATGCGGCTTCAGCGGAAGGATTTGCAGGATATAGCCTTTTCCAGAATCTGATCGCGGGTGGTCAGAATAAAGAGGGAGAGGATGTAACTAACGATCTTTCTGTTATGTGTATTCAGGCATCCATGCATGTGCATCTTCCGGCTCCATCACTTTCTGTGAGAGTATGGAATGGTTCTCCGCATGAATTCCTGATAAAGGCAGCCGAGCTTACGAGAACAGGAATCGGACTTCCTGCATATTACAATGATGAGGTGATTATTCCGGCACTGCAGAACAGAGGCTTATCTCTGGAGGATGCCAGAGAGTACAATATCATCGGATGTGTGGAACCGCAGAAAGCCGGTAAGACAGAAGGGTGGCATGATGCCGCATTCTTTAATATGTGCAGACCTCTGGAACTTGTTTTTTCGAATGGTATGGATAAAGGTGAGATGGTGGGAATCCCTACCGGCGATGTCACTCAGATGAAGACCTTTGATGAATTCTTTGACGCATATAAGAAACAGATGGAATACTGCATTTCCCTGCTGGTGAATGCAGATAATGCTATTGATGTAGCTCATGCGGAACGCTGTCCGTTACCATTCCTTTCCTGTATGATAGATGACTGTCTGAAAGAAGGCAAGTCTGTCCAGGAAGGTGGAGCTGTTTACAACTTTACAGGTCCTCAGGGATTTGGAATCGCCAATATGGCAGATGGACTTTTTGCAATCCGCAAACTGGTCTATGAGGATAAGAAAGTATCTATGAAAGAACTTAAGGAAGCTCTTGCATGGAACTATGATAAAGGACTGGATGCGCAGTCCGCCGGTGATATGACAGAGATGATCATGAAGGCAATGCAGAAAGCAGGCAGAAATGTGGATGCTTCCACTGCAGAAGGACTTCTGAAAACTTTCATGGGGATGAAACCGGGTGAACAGAAGACACAGAGATTCAAAGAAATCCACGATATGATCGATGAAGTTCCGAAATTTGGAAATGATATTCCGGAAGTTGATTATTTTGCAAGAGAAGTTGCCTATACATATTCCAAACCGCTTCAGAAGTATAACAATCCAAGAGGCGGAAAGTTCCAGGCAGGTCTGTATCCTGTATCTGCAAATGTACCGCTGGGCGGACAGACAGGAGCGACGCCGGATGGAAGATATGCACACACACCTGTTGCAGACGGCGTTTCGCCATCTGCGGGCAAGGATGTAAAGGGACCTACGGCAGCGGCAACTTCCGTATCCAGACTGGATCATTTTATTGTATCCAACGGAACACTCTTTAATCAGAAATTTCACCCATCCGCACTTTCAGGAAGAGAGGGACTGGAGAAATTCGTTGCACTGATCCGCGGATACTTTGACCAGAAGGGAATGCACATGCAGTTTAATGTAGTTGACAGGCAGACACTGCTGGATGCACAGGAACATCCTGAGAAATATAAACATCTGGTAGTACGCGTGGCAGGCTACAGTGCACTGTTTACGACACTTTCCCGTTCCCTTCAGGATGATATCATCCGTCGTACAGAACAGGGCTTCTGATTCAGATGTTTTTTGAAGGAAGTAAAAGTGACAGGCAGAGGATGTATGGATAACAGAATAAGAAAGGAAAAGCATGGACTATTTGGATACAAAGGGCAGAGTGTTTGATGTCCAGAAATATTCTATTCATGATGGACCGGGTATAAGGACAATCGTATTTCTGAAAGGTTGTGTCCTGCGGTGCAAATGGTGCTGCAATCCGGAATCTCAGGAATATAAGATCCAGACAATGAAAGTGCAGGGAGAAGACAAGGTCATCGGACGTGATGTGACAGTCAGGGAGATGATTGAAGAAGTTGAGAAAGACAGGGTATACTATTACCGCTCGGGCGGAGGTATGACTCTTTCCGGCGGAGAATGTCTCTGTCAGCCGGAATTTGCAGGAGCACTTCTGAGAGCTGCCAAAGAGAGAGGGATTTCTACTGCGATCGAGAGTATGGCATGTGCAAAATGGGAGACGATTGAGACAATCTTACCGTATCTGGATACTTATTTAATGGATATTAAACATACAAATCCTGCGAAACATAAAGAATTTACAGGACGTTCCAATGAACTAATGATGGAAAATGCCAGAAAAGTGGCGCTTTCCGGTAAAACCAGGCTGGTAATCCGTGTACCGGTGATACCCACATTTAATGATACAGTGGAGGAAATCCAGGGGATTGCAAGGTTTGCAGACACACTTCCCGGAGTGGACAAGATTCATCTTCTTCCGTATCACAGACTTGGACAGGATAAATATGAGGGACTTGGCAGACCATATCTGATGGGAAATGTGGAACCACCGTCCAAAGAACATATGGAAACATTAAAAAAGGCAGTACATGCGGTCTGCGGTCTGGACTGTCAGATCGGTGGATGAGGTATTTTTTGCATCTGATACGATTATTGGAATAAAAAAAGAAAAAAACAAACAAACAAAAACAACACAATAAAACCCGTAAAAACAACATAAAACAACGGAAATGTATTGACTTTTTATGACCGATAGTGTAAAATCACAGGTAGAAACGTCAAAAACTATATCAATGCCTTAAGGAGGAAAATGAGCATGGTAAACGAATATGAAATCAAAAAACAGATCTGCGACATCGGAAGAAGAATCTACAGCCGCAACATGGTAGCTGCAAACGATGGTAACATCTCTGTAAAACTGAACGACAACGAATTTCTTTGCACACCTACAGGTGTATCCAAAGGTTTTATGACACCGGAGTATATCTGTAAAGTAGACAGAGAGGGAAATGTGATCCAGGCTAACCCGGGATTCAAACCATCCTCTGAAATCAAAATGCATATGAGAGTTTATGAGAAGAGACCGGACGTAGGTTCTGTTGTGCATGCTCATCCGATTTATGCAACATCTTTTGCAATTGCAGGTATTCCGCTGACACAGCCGATCATGCCTGAAGCAGTTATCTCACTTGGATGCGTTCCGATCGCTGAATACGGTACACCATCTACAATGGAGATTCCGGATAATCTTGAGAAATACCTTCCATATTTCGATGCAGTTCTTCTTGAGAACCATGGAGCATTGACATGGAGCACAGACTTAAACGCAGCTTACATGAAGATGGAATCTGTTGAGTTCTACGCACAGCTTCTGTATCAGTCAAAAGTTCTTGGCGGACCTAAGGAATTTGATGAGAAGAACATTGAGAAACTTTATGAAATTCGTCGTAAATTCGGTATGGCTGGTAAACATCCGGCAAACCTCTGCCTGAACAAAGACGGCAAGAACTGTCATAACTGCGGTGGAGCATGTCAGGACGGAGAATTCAAGAAATTCCCTGGATATCAGTATGATTTCGTAGGTGGAGATTCAAAACCGGCAGAGAATAATGCTGCATCTGATGCACAGTTAGTTGCTGAGATTACAAAACAAGTAATGGCTCAGTTAGGAATGAAATAAGAGCATAGATAATCAAGGAGGACAGTCTCATGCCAATTAATGAGAATATGGTACAGGAAATTGTACAGGAAGTTATGGCAAAAATGCAGATAGCAGACGCTCCGACTGGTAAACATGGCATTTTTAAAGAAATGAATGATGCAATTGAAGCTGCCAAGAAATCACAGCTTATTGTAAAGAAAATGTCCATGGATCAGAGAGAAAAAATTATTACCTGCATTCGTAAGAAAATAAAAGAAAATGCAGAAGTAATGGCACGCATGGGTGTGGAAGAGACCGGTATGGGAAATGTAGGAGATAAGATTCTCAAACATCATCTCGTAGCTGATAAGACACCGGGAACAGAAGTTATTACAACAACTGCATGGTCAGGAGACAGAGGATTAACTCTTATTGAAATGGGACCTTTCGGTGTGATCGGTGCGATTACTCCATGTACCAATCCAAGTGAAACAATTTTATGTAATACAATGGGAATGCTTGCAGGAGGAAATACAGTTGTATTTAATCCTCATCCGGCAGCAATCAAGACTTCCATTTATGCGATCAATCTTCTGAATGAAGCATCATTAGAGTCCGGCGGACCGGATAATATTGCGGTTACTGTAGAGAAACCTACTCTTGAAACTAGCAATGTAATGATGAAACATAAAGACATCCCGCTTATTGCAGCAACCGGGGGACCTGGAGTTGTAACTGCAGTTCTTTCTTCCGGCAAACGTGGCATTGGTGCAGGTGCAGGAAACCCTCCGGCACTTGTTGATGAAACAGCTGACATCCGTAAAGCGGCAACAGACATTGTAAACGGATGTACATTTGATAACAATCTTCCATGTATCGCAGAGAAAGAAGTTATCGCTGTAGATCAGATTGCTGACTACTTAATCTTCAACATGAAGAACAATGGCGCATACGAAGTAAAAGATCCTGAAATCATCGAAAAGATGGTTGATCTCGTAACAAAAGACAGAAAGAAACCAGCTGTTAACTTCGTAGGTAAGAGCGCACAGTACATCCTTGACAAAGTTGGAATCAAGGTTGGACCAGAAGTTAAATGTATCATCATGGAAGCTCCTAAGGATCATCCATTCGTACAGATCGAGTTAATGATGCCTATCCTTCCTATCGTTCGTGTTCCTAACGTAGACGAAGCTATCGACTTCGCTGTAGAAGTAGAACATGGTAACAGACATACAGCTATGATGCATTCTAAGAATGTAGATAAACTTACAAAGATGGCAAAAGAAATCGAAACAACTATTTTCGTAAAGAATGGTCCATCTTATGCAGGTATCGGTGTTGGCGGAATGGGATATACAACATTCACAATTGCCGGACCTACAGGTGAAGGTTTAACATCTGCTAAATCATTCTGCCGTAAGAGAAGATGTGTATTACAGGACGGTCTCCATATCAGAATGAAATAATTAAGAGGTGAGTTAAATGGAAAAAAACCTTATTGATATCATTGCAAAATCCGGTATCGTTGGTGCCGGTGGTGCAGGTTTTCCTACTCATGTAAAGCTTTCTCCAAAAGAGCCGGATAAAATTGAATATGTACTGGTAAATGGAGCCGAATGTGAACCATATCTGACTTCTGATTACCGCCGTATGATGGATTATCCAGATGAATTAATCGGTGGCTTGAAATGCATGTTGAAATTATTTGATAATGCAAAAGGCTGTATCTGTATCGAGGATAATAAGCCGGATTGTATTGCAAAGATGACAGAGTTAGTAAAAGATGAACCGAGAATTGAAGTAAAAACATTAAAAACAAAAT
>OHUB01001357.1_pt1 | contig 9414 bp, 7 predicted proteins | sample 1579091 | NCBI WGS metagenome assembly OHUB01 (sample SAMEA3879566, study PRJEB24766) | human gut metagenome | biome: human-associated habitat; feature: feces | place: USA | collected 1985/1987
ATGTAAAGACAGAGCCGGAAAAGGATGCTGCGCAGCAGGGACGTGCAGCACAGCAGGGAACGAGTGGTACGGTTCTCGGCGCCGATACGGCAACGCAGGAATGGCAGATTGCTTATGTGGGAGACGTAAGTATCCGTTGTGCGGCAGTGGCAGAGAACGGTCTGTATGTGGGCGGTTTCACTACGGACGGACAGGCGAGAGTGGAATATCTGCCTTACGGCAGCGGAACGCCAGAGACGTTTTTTGAAGATTTTGCAGAAAACGGAGAGGTCTACAGTCTGTGCACGGCACCGGACGGCAGCATCTATGCGGGACTGAAGGGACTGGCTGTACCGGGAGCGGAGCACGGCTGGCTGCCTGTAATCTATCATATCAGCCCGGAGGGAACGCTTCTGAACAGTTTTACCGTAGGAGAGCGGGAATGGAATATCGTTGATAGTATGGCAACAGATGCCCAGGGCAGATTATATATGCGGATGCGGATGCAGGAGGACGGCAGTTATGTGCGGATCTATTCTGCGGAAGGTGAGCTGATCGGAACCGTGGCGGATGACGACAGCTATGCCGTACAAGGTGCCGGAGCATTAGGACAGGGCAAGGACGGCAAAGTCTATGCGGCTGCACAGGCAGTGGGCAATACGACAGCAGGAGATATGGCTATGACATTAGTGTCAGTAGACCCGGAAAGCCTCAGGTTGGTTCCGGTGGCTGGAGGTGAGAATGTTATTTGCAGTGCTGATACGATCTACCCGTGGAAAATGGTGGCAGCAGGTGTGAGTGAGACGGCAGATTTTATCCTATGGGGATACAACGGCGTGGACACCTATCGTCTGGGTGGGACGGAATTCACCAGAGTGCAGGAGAATTGGGAGATGCCCTGCGGTACGGAAGGTACCTGTGCGGTCCTCGTACCGGACGGTCGCATTCTCTATATCGGCGCATCCGACGGCTTCCAGGGAACGACGGCGGACGGCGTGGAAATCAGCGGAAAAGATCCTGCGCAGACAGTGCTCTATTATGAGCCACTCGTAAAATAGAGTGACAATAAACTGGCGACACCGGGAAACCGATGCCGCCAGTTTTAAAGTTTCAGACTGTTAAGTTTGGGTGAAAAAAGTGGATACCGAGGTGAAATTTTGTTATGCTGTTTGTAACAAACGGAGTATAAAAGTCGTCAATATAGATAGAAGGGAAACAAAGGAGGGGCTTATGAAGAAGATTAACGTAAAAGCAACCATTTTTCTCAGTGCAATCGTATTGGTGGTAGTGGTACTTCTGCTGAATCTCATCGAATTCCGCAAAACGGTGGATTTCACGGTGCCGGGGATTCGGATGCCGAAGGAGAACGCTTTCGGAAAGCAGGAAGAGGTACAAGTGAGCGTCAACGGAACCTATTATTACCGGGTACTGCCCTGGATCCACGGCAGCACTTTCCATGGGCAGATATCTTTTGCCGGGGAGGGAGAGGAACCGCAGAATTATTTCTTTACCTATGGAGCAAGCAGAGGATTTCTGAAGGAGGGAAGAGGGGCTGGCTGGATCGGAACCCCGGATGCTCAGACTACCGTAGCGATTTATCAGGCGGTACAGAATGTGGAAAAAGGGATGATATCCGTAGAGAATCCCGCCAGCTATGTTTTATATCCGGCGGCAACACCGGAAGGAGCCTATGTCATAGCGGATGTATGGTATCCCGGAATGCTGGAAAACAGTGCAAAGACCGCGTCCTGTGCGAACTTTTTGCCGGAGGAATGCCCTCAGAAGATTGGCTGCAGCTTCTGCGCGGAGGATTACGATTATGTGGAAGATGTCGATACCGTAGAGCAGCTGTGGCAGGAATTTATACAACTTTCCGGAAAAGTGACGTCAGATCCGATCCCGCCGGAAGAGATGGTGGAAGGTGTGGGATATTTTCAGTTTGTCTATGCAGACGGTGAGACAAGGACCTTTCGCTACGCGTCGGAAGAACAGGGATTATGGATAGATGAGGACGAACGCTGCCTGGTGGACGGCCAGGCTTTCTATGACTGGCAGGAGCGTCTGATGGAAGCGGTGCAGAAGTAAGCACGGGAAAGAGAGGGGCGGAAATCTTCTCCATTCGCAGCAGATCCCACATCGGACAGGGGTATGCGAAGCAGTATGGTGAGGAACTGCGGCAGTATTGGGAAGCAACCAATGAGGTTTTTGTGTGGATCAGTGAACAGTATCAGAAACCGTTATATGTCACTTCGGATGTGACCATAGGAGATGGAAAGACAGTGATCTCTTTCCGGGGGACCGGCACTTCCATGACTACCGGGGAGACAGAGGAAATCCATAGAGACTGCGTGCTGGATTTTGAAATGCATGCGGAGGTATTGCGCTCGGAAGAAGAGCCGGAGCTGACAGTAAGTGACTGAAATCCGGAAGAAGAGGGGCAACAGAATCAGATTTCTTACTTGACAGATGGGTCGGTAGAATGTAGACTATAATTACAAAGAGTCTATAAAACATCGACTATGCCTTGCCGGGGGGCAGGACAGGAGGGGCTTATGGGTGAGAATATCTACAGAATATTTGACGGTGTATGGAACTTAAGTCTGGTGGGAGGATACTGTGTGCTGCTGGTGATCCTCGCCAGATTTTTGTTGCAAAAAGCACCAAAATGGTGTTCCTATCTGTTATGGGGAATCGTGTTTGTGCGGTTGTGCTGCCCGATACTACCGGAGACAGGAATCAGCCTGATTCCGGACAAATTGCTGTCTGTGGGGACAGAGATGACGTCCGGGCAGCAGACAGTCGGTCCGGGCAGTCATGGTTATGCAGAGGCCAACGATACGAAGGATATCGGAGATGTCCTGCGGCGGGAGTACGATGCAGAGGAAGTACCGGACAGCCAGGCGGCAGAAAAAACGATGGCTGGTGGAAATGACAATACTGTCATGAATGCTGACGGCACGCAGGACTTTTCCCTGGGAACTGCGAGAACAGAAAGTGGAGCTACGGTTGCAGGGGTGGCAGCCAGTGGAACAGATACAGTGATTTCGGGAACATCTGCCGGAACGGGTACTGACGCCCGCGCATGGACATACCCGGTGTGGTTCCGTGTATTATCCATGGTATGGTTGGCAGGAATGCTTGGATTCCTGGGATATCATGCTTATTCTTATCTGCGCATGCGTCATCGGATTCGTAGATCTGACAATAGTGTCAGACAGGTGGAACCGGGGATCTGCGAGATCGATGGAGGACATCTGTCCTTCGTCATGGGGCTGGTCCATCCGGTAATCTATCTCTCTTCGGGTCTGGATCCGGAGAGCAGAAAAGTTGTTCTGTGCCATGAGCGGGTGCACTTACAGCGAAGAGATTATCTGTGGAAACCGCTAGCGTTAGTAATCTGCTGTGTCCACTGGTTCAATCCGCTGGTGTGGCTGGCATTTTATCTGATGAATATGGACTGCGAGATGTCCTGTGATGAAAAAGTGGTGAAGCTCCTCGGGGAGGAGAGCAAGAAAATCTATTCCTATACCCTGCTGGAAGAGGCTTCCGGCGGCGAATGGAAACGCTATCGTGGCGGTTCCATCTGCGCACTGCTTTCTTTTGGAGAAGATCATGTGAAGAATCGTATCCGGCACGTGCTGGACTACCGCAAGCCGCCGTTCTGGATGCTGGTTGGTGCAGCAGCGGTGCTTGTGATATTGGTGGTATGCCTGTGCAGCAACCCGGGTGGCGGAACGGATGCAGTGGATGTTGCAAATGCGGATAGCGGTGCAGAGACAGAGGCAGATGCGGCGCAGGCAACCGGCGGGGCAGATGCAACCGAGGAAGCTGCAACAGGGGAGTTTGCGACGGATGAAGTGGATTATGAGACTGCAAAAACGGAATGGCTAGCGGTATTTGAGCAGGGCATTCACAGCAGGGAAGAGTTCAGTGCCCTGTTTGATGTGGTTGCCTTGGAGGATACCCGGTCTTTTGCCGGACAGGACGGTATTCAGTATCTTGGCTACAATGGTGCCGCGGCGCGGAAACTGCATCAGCGGATTTTAGACGGAGATGCCGCTGCCCATGAGACCTACAAGGATCCGGTGAAGGCTGCGGAAGCTCTGCTGAATCTACAGGGTGGCAGCGGGGAAATGACGGAACTGCTCTATGAAGCCGGGAGGCAGTATTTATTTTTCCAAAAGGATTCCACAAGACCCGGCGAAGGCTCTGTGGCAAACGTACATTATATTTTCGCTGATGGATCCGGTATCGATATTCCCATGGTATTTGCGGAGGAGAGCAGTCAGATCTGGATGCTCTCCCTGGGAGACATCGACAGTAAAGGCCGGCATTCTACCGGTCCTCTGGACGGAGAAAATCAGGCCAGAGTGGTCTATGCGGAATACGGACCCAGGGATGAAGATTGGGCTACCGTGGCAGAACTGTCGAAAAAATGGGTGTATGTAAAGGTATCCCCCGGATCTTTTGCGGATGTTGCTGCTACTTATCAGGTCTCCAGCTACGGTATTTATGCGGCCACCGGGGACGACGCCGGACTAAATTGTATGGTTCCGGGATATATAGCGCCGGGATGTGCGGCAGAGGGACGTTCCACGGTTTACCAGAATGTGGGAAATTACTATACGTCTGACAGTTATAGACAGGAGATGGCTTATCTGAAGCAACAGGATAGTGTCCGATTGTACTATTTTGCAGCTTCTGACTATCAGGATGGCGATTTGGAAATCTGGATCGACACGATCCGGGAATATGATACTTCGGGACAGACCGGAGAAAACGGGGTCACGGACTGGAAGCTGCCGTCGGAGGCGCAGGATTTCTCAGCAGACATGCTTACTGCGGAAGACGGTTATTGGATCCTGAGTCAGAGCAGCGGAACCGCCCAGATGAAACTTCCGCTTCTGTCCAGCCAGCCGGTCTGGAACGGGAAGGTGGCGGCAGATCTGACGACAGAGGAAGCGGATGCTTATGCAGTAGCACAGAGACGGGATATTATGACGAATGTGGGAGTCGTATTCGATCTGTCTGAGCGAGCGGAGCAGGAGACTTATGCCCTGTTGGATCTGGACGGAGACGGAACCGCAGAGAAGCTTCTGTTGCGTTCGAGAATGGCACAGGCAGTAAACGAAGTGGATCATTCGCCGCTAGATCAATATATATTTGCGGTGAATACCATGCGAGGCGAGACGCGGACGGCACAGAATCTGGGAAACAGCATTTACGCCTTCACTCCTGATGGCAGACAGATATTGCTGGCACTGATGCGTAGGGACGAGTTCGGACAGTGCGAGAGTTTCCTGTTCAGCTATGAGAACGGGGAACTACAGGAGGTAGGAAGCTTCGCGCAGGATATCCGGGAGATCTGGGTGGAAAACGGCCAGATCATCACCACCCAAAGCTATGATTATATCCTGCAGAGAGAGAATCTGCGGATCATATACCGCGTCGGAAGTGACGGAAGGCTGGCGGAGATCCCCACAGACCGCTATGATCTGCCGGAGCAGGCGGTCCTGCACGGACTCAATAAGGATCTGGAAGTCTGCCGGACTCCGGATGCCGGCAGCGAACGCTTTACCATCAACGCAGATCACGGAGTCTATTTCCTCTATCTAGATGCCGGCAGACAGTGGCTCTGCGTGGAGACCGAGAATGGTGTCACCGGGTGGCTTAAGCTAGCGGATTACACTTATGAGGAAGCTTGGGCGACTTTTAATGACTTGATGCCATATGGTGGGTGATAAAACTTATACTGGAAACAATTGATAAAAATAAAAAAAGTTTCCAGTATAAGAGAAACTTTTACCTTAGCAGATAAAAAATAGGCATTGACAGAAATGGTTTACATGATGTAACATAAAAATATTACATCATGTAAACCATTTTGCGTTATAAGACATCATAGATACAACGAGAACAGAAAGGAAGGAATTGCAATGTCGGAATATACCATGGGAGCTGTGGAGATGCGTTTTGCGGAGATCATCTGGGAGCATGAGCCGGTCTCCTCCGGGGAACTGGTGAAGCTGTGCGAGCAGGAGTTAAACTGGAAGAAATCCACGACCTATACAGTCTTGCGGCGCCTTTGCCAGAAGGGGATATTTATCAGTGAGAACGGTGTCGTTACTTCGCTGCTGTCGAAGCAGATGTTCCAGGCGAGACAGAGCGAGGAGATCATTGAGGAATCTTTCGCAGGATCTCTGCCGGATTTCGTAGCGGCATTTACTTCCCGGAAGAAGCTGTCTAAGAAAGAGATCAAAGAGCTGAAGAAGATCATAGAAAATAACGGGGGAGCAAAGGAGTGACAGGGATGGCAATGATGCAGATACTGATCAGAATGAGCATTCAGGGAAGCATCATCGTAGGAATCGTATTGATCCTCAGAATGGTATTTAGAGGACTGCGGATCTCCTACCGCTACTGTGTGCTGCTGTGGGGAATCGTCTTTTTCTATCTCATATTTCCCTGGAAGATCTGGCAGTATGCAGACACCGCCCAGGGGACCCTCTACTGGTTCACGGTATTCCAGGGGAAGGTCACAGTCATCACCGAGAAACAGCTGACAGCAGCAACTTTTGATGGACAACAGGAGTAGAAGAGCGTATTATTGATGGAAAATTGAGAACCTGAGTGGATAAGTGACAGAAGGAGACATTATGAAAAAACAATATAAATTAACAGCATTAGCGCTGACTGCCTGTCTGTTGACGGGATGTGGTGCCGGGAAAACGATTGTTTTGGAGAATGCGACGGCGGAGAAGCAGCCAACAGAGCCGGTGACAGAGGCATCTGCGGAGACTTTCACAGAGACAGCTTCTGCTACGACAGAGGTTCCGCAGGAAACCACAGCACAGGAAAATCCGGCTGCACCTAAAGAAATCTCCATAGACTTCACCGGAATCGCGGAATTTCATCCGGAAGGAACTGCGGCGCAGCCCTATTCCCTGGAAATCCTTTCCGAGACGTATAACAATATTACTTTTGCGGATGAATGGTACAATGCATCGGAAGACGTTTCACTCCCCATGATCGGTGAGAGCTGGGACTGCTTCTATGACGAGAACTACACCTACCAGTGGGACGAAGGAAAACTGAGCATTTTCGACGGTGAGAACTGCCTGTATGTACTGGAATATCCCACAGACAAATGGTACGTCAACGGCAACAACGCCCGCCTTGAGAACGGGATCTTCTACGGGGCTTCGGTAATGAACGGCTATGCCCAGCCGGACACCTGCTTTATGTTTGCCTATGATCTGGAAAATGAGAAGTTGCTGTGGCGAAGTGCCGACCAGACCTATAACAGCATGAACTTCCTCGTAAAAGGAGATGTGATCTTCTGCGGCTATGGCTTTACCGCAGAGGATGATTATCTCTACCAGCTGGATAAAAACACCGGAGAAGTGATCGACCGCCTGCCCCTGAAAAAGATGCCGGACCTCATGGCAGAGAAGGATGACAAATTGTATGTCCACACCTATAGCTACGATTACGTGATCGAGGTGCAGTAGGATCATATTTTTTAAAATAATAAGTATACTGTATAACACATCTGTCTGATATATGGCAGATGTGTTATTTTATATTGTAGATAAAAATTGACAAAACAAGCATTAATGTTTAACATTATTTACATAAGGAGACGCAAAGATGCCTAAGAAATCTATAGTATTACTGCCGGAAACTCAAAGAATTTTAGAACAAATGGGATTACAGATAAAATATGCAAGGCTTCGGAGAAAATTGCCCTCGGAACTGGTGGCGGAGAGAGCGGGAATCAGCAGAGCAACTTTAGTATCCATAGAAAAAGGCGCACCTTCTGTGGCAATGGGGTACTATGCGGCTGTGCTTCATGCACTCAATTATATGGACAAGGATTTGCTGCTGGTTGCAAAGGATGATGAGCTTGGAAGAAAGTTACAGGATTTGGAGCTGCCTGTGAGAAAACGTATATCTAAGAGGGAGTAGATTTATGGAGAAAGAAAAAGTTATATATGTATTTGCCGATTTTCCGCCTTTTCATAATGAATTAATCGGCACGATTTATGTTTCTCAGATGCGGGGAAAGGAGTTTTATTCATTTGAATATCAGCAGAGCTGGCTTGAAAACGGATATATGATGTTAGATCCTGATTTGCATTTGTATAAGGGCAGACAATATATAAATGACGATAAGAACATTTTCGGTGTATTTGCTGATTCATGTCCGGACAGATGGGGCAGAGAGGAGCTTCGGGCAAAGGCGGCTGGAGAAAAGCCACGAAAGCTGTCAGAGAGCGATTATCTGCTGGGGGTATATGATGAAGCGAGAATGGGCGGCTTGCGTTTTAAAACTGATTTGGACGGAGATTTTCTTTCCTTTGACAAAGAATATGCGACACCGCCGTGGACATCGCTTAGAGAACTTGAACAGGCTTCGATTGCATTTGAAGGTGATGATACGGGTTCAAATGAAAAGTGGTTAAGACAGCTATTGACACCCGGTTCATCGCTCGGTGGGGCAAGACCAAAAGCATCAGTTATGGCACCTGATGGTTCGCTGTGGATAGCTAAGTTTCCGTCTAGACACGATGATTTTAACTCAGGGGCATGGGAGATGGTTGTTCATGACTTGGCAGCTATGTGTGGATTGAATGTCCCGAAAGCGGAAGCTGTGAAATTTTCTAAACTGGGAACCACATTTTTGGTAAAACGATTTGACCGGGATGGAGAGAAGCGGATTCACTTCTCGTCTGCAATGACAATGTTGGGGAAAATGGACGGAGCAAATGCCTCAGATGGAAGCAGTTATCTTGAGATAGTATCTTTCCTGAAAGCAAATGGTGCAAAGCCACAGCGTGATTTACAGGAGCTATGGAAGCGGATTGTGTTCAGCATGGCAGTGTCTAACACAGATGACCATTTTAGAAATCATGGTTTTATACTGTCTGATACAGGATGGGAGCTGTCTCCGCTTTATGATGTGAACCCTGATATATATGGTGAATATTTGTCTTTGAATGTAGACAACGATAATTCAAGTATAAATTTCAGGCTGGCAGTAGCCGCGGCACCATTTTATGGATTGAATGAAAAAAAGGCTTTTGAGGTGGTAAAGAACATAGCAAATACAGTCAAAGAGAATTGGCAGTTACTTGCAAAGAAATATGAAATCAGTCGTGGTGAAATTGAAAGAATGCGTCCTGCATTCAGTGAATGTGAAAAAATATAAAAAATTGGATTGCTGCCGTAATATCTGCTTGACATCTCAACTCTAATGTATTAGAGTATAGGTAAGAACTCTAACGCATTAGAGTAATTTACCGTAGTTAAATATAACATCAGAGAGGAGAGCATGTTATGAGTACACCCAAGGTATTTGAAAGCGAGTATCGTTTCTGCCTGATTCTGTGGGAGAACGAGCCGGTTAAGAGCAGTGAGCTGGTGAAGCTGTGC
>OHUB01001370.1_pt1 | contig 9339 bp, 7 predicted proteins | sample 1579091 | NCBI WGS metagenome assembly OHUB01 (sample SAMEA3879566, study PRJEB24766) | human gut metagenome | biome: human-associated habitat; feature: feces | place: USA | collected 1985/1987
ACAATCAGTCATAAAGTAGCATACAATACTGCTTAGTAAGCCGAAGAAAAATGAATTGGATGGCAAATTGAAAAAATCAGGAGGAGAGCCATGACACCGTACAGAGAACTCAACAAAGAACAGCTGCAGGTGCTGAAAGCCCAGTTAGAAAAAGAATTTGAAGAAGTAAAAGCAAAAGGTTTAAACCTCGATATGTCCAGAGGAAAACCGTCAAAGAAACAGCTTGAACTTGCTATGGATATGCTTGAAGAATTAAAGAGCACAGATAAGCTGAAATGTGAAGCAGGAATTGACTGTCGTAACTATGGTTTGTTAGAAGGTATTCCGGAAGCAAGAAGACTTCTTGGAGCAATGACAGAGGTAACTCCTGATAAAATTATTATTTTTGGAAACTCCAGTCTGAATGTGATGTTTGATACCATTTCCCGTTCTATGACACATGGTGTCTGTGGAAATACTCCATGGTGTAAGTTAGACAAAGTAAAATTCTTATGTCCTGCACCAGGATATGACCGTCACTTTAAAATTACAGAATACTTTGGAATCGAAATGATTACTGTTCCGATGACTCCAACCGGTCCGGATATGGATATGGTAGAAAAATTAGTCAGCGAAGATGACAGCATCAAAGGAATCTGGTGTGTGCCGAAATACTCCAACCCACAGGGATATACTTATTCAGCAGAAACAGTAGAGCGCTTTGCGCATCTGAAACCGGCAGCACCTGATTTCCGTATCTACTGGGATAACGCATACAGCATTCATCATCTCTATGATGACAATCAGGACTTCCTTGTAGAAATCCTTGAAGCATGTGCAAAAGCAGGAAATCCTGATCTTGTATATAAATTTACATCAACATCAAAAGTCAGCTTCCCGGGTTCCGGTATTGCAGCAGTTGCAGCTTCCAAAGCAAACCTGGAAGATTTCCGCAGCTACATGCAGATCCAGACAATCGGACATGACAAATTAAACCAGTTACGTCATGTAAAATTCTTCAAAAATATCGACGGTCTTCATGAACACATGAGAAAACATGCTGCAATTCTCCGTCCGAAATTTGAAATGGTCCTTAACACACTGGACAGAGAACTTGGCGGTCTTGGAATCGGCGAGTGGACAAAACCACATGGTGGATACTTCATTTCCTTTGATTCAATGGAAGGATGTGCAAAAGCTATTGTTGCCAAAGCAAAAGAAGCAGGTGTTGTACTTACAGGAGCAGGCGCAACTTATCCATATGGAAAAGATCCGAAAGACTCCAATATCCGTATTGCACCAAGCTTCCCGACTCCTGAGGATCTTGGAAAAGCAGCAGAAGTGTTCGTACTCTGTGTTAAACTTACAAGTGTAGAGAAACTACTGGCTACTGTTCGCTGATAATATCCCGCGAGGTGTTTTTTGTGAGCGAAGATCACAGAAAACCCGAGACATACCGCGCGAATTTATGCAATTAGCATAAATTCTGTGCATCGCGAAGCGTGTTACTGTGAACGGAGTGAACAGTAACACTACTGGAAAACGCATAAAAGAGAATAATCGTATTTACTTTCTGGATAAATAATGTGATAATAAAACTGCCCGGCATAATTTCTTGCCGGGCGGTTGCTGTTTATAAAAAAGAAAGGAGAGGATGTCGTGAGCAGCAGAAAGAAAATCATGATCACCCTGATCATAATCTTGCTCCTGCTGACTGCCGGAGTATATGGATATGGTGTATACTATTTCACAGAGCATTTCTTACCGGGATCAATGGTAAACGGATTCAACTGTTCCTATATGACAGTATCCCAGTCAGAAGAATTGCTTACGCAGAAGGTGGGAGCATATGTTCTTACTATTGACACCAGAAATAACGGACAGGAAAGTATCACAGCAAAACAGGCGGGACTTTCCTATGACTCAGATGGAAGTGTTGATAAACTGATCAGAAATCAGGATCGTTTTACATGGTTTCTTGCTTTTAATCAGCACAGGAATTATGAAGTGTCCTCCTCCATTAAATATGATGAGCAGAAGACAGAGGCTGCCATTTCCGAACTGAAATGTATGCAACAGGAGAATATGACAGAGCCTTCGGATGCTCATATAGAAGAGAAAGACGATAAGTTTGTAATTGTTCCTGAGCAGGAGGGAACTGCACTGAAACCAGAAAAAACAAGTCAGGATATTATAGATGCTCTTGTCACAGGACGAACGCCGGTTGATCTGGAAGCAGATGGATGCTACAAAGAACCGAAAGTTTATCAGAGTGATGAAACTCTGACGAAGAATTGTGAACTGATAAACAAACTTACGGATGTAGTGATAACCTATGATTTTGACGATTGCACAGAGACAGTAGACAGAGATATGATCAAAAACTGGCTCACAACAGATGAAAACGGTCTTTATACACTTGACAAAAAACAGATAGAAGCATATATCAGTGAACTGGCGGCTAAATATGATACGGTTGGAACAGAGAGAACATTTAATACATATGATGGTCGTGAGATTACTGTCAGCGGAGGGAATTATGGCTGGCAGATCGATCAGAAAGCGGAGCTGAAAGAACTTACAGAACTGATAAAAAACGGAGAAACCCAGGTCAGAGAACCTGTTTATTCCCATGAAGGTCTGGTCAGGAAAACAAATGATATCGGATATACGTATATAGAGATTGACCTGACGGCCCAGAGAATGGTATTCTATAAAGATGGAACGCCGACTGCGGATGCGCAGATCGTATCCGGAAATCCATTCGTGCCCAACTGTGCAACTCCTGTGGGATGTTATACAACAGGTGAAATGAAGAGCGGATGTACAGTGAACGGAGAGGACTATCCTTCTGCTGTAAATTACTGGATCCCATTCGATGGAAATCTGGGGATCAGTGATGCTCCATGGAGAATGGATTTCGGAGGACAGCTTTATGAATTTGAAGGCACACATGGAAGCATCTGTGCACCATCCGATCAGGTGCAGATCATTTTCAGCAATGTTGAGAAGAACACACCGATTGTTATTTATGAATAAAGGAGAAAAATGATGAAGATTGTAGTATTAGCGGGGGGAACAAGTACAGAACGTACTGTCTCCATTACATCAGGAACAGGAATATGTAAGGCATTACGACAGAAAGGACATCAGGCGATTCTTGTGGATATTTTTTGCGGCATTGAGAATGTGGACCGGGAGAATCCGTTTCCGTCAGAGTATGATGTGGACGCAGCATCAGAATATATGTCAGCATTTAACGACAGGATTGAACAGATGAAAAAAGAGAGAAGAAGCTTCTTCGGACCAAACGTGCTGAAACTCTGTGAGGCGGCTGACATTGTTTTCCTGGGACTTCATGGTGCGAACGGAGAAGATGGAAAAGTACAGGCAACATTTGACCTGATGGGAATCAAATATACAGGAACCGGATATTTAAGCAGTGCCCTGGCAATGGATAAGGGAATCACCAAGCAGATGTTCCTGATGAATAATGTACCAACACCGCGGGGAGTGTCTATGGTAAAAGAAGAAATGACCACAGATCTGAAAGCACTTGGAATGGAATTTCCTGTAGTTGTAAAAACCTGCTGTGGAGGTTCCAGTGTAGGTGTTTATATTGTGAATGATCAGGCCGAATATGAGCAGGCTCTCAAAGACGCTTATTCTTATGAAAATGAAGTTGTGGTCGAAGAATATATAAAAGGACGTGAATTTTCAGTAGCGGTTGTGGACGGAAAAGCTTATCCGATCATCGAAATTGCTCCGCTTCAGGGATTCTATAATTATAAGAATAAATATCAGGCTGGCTCTACGATTGAGACCTGTCCTGCCGAAATTTCACCGGAACTCACAGAGAAAATGCAGCATTATGCGGAAGCAGGAGCCAAAGCTCTGTTTATGGAAGGATACTGCCGTCTTGATTTCATGATGAAGGAGAATGGAGATATGTATTGTCTGGAAGCAAATACTCTTCCCGGAATGACACCAACCAGTCTGATTCCGCAGGAGGCAAAAGTTCTGGGAATCGACTATCCGACTTTATGTGAGAAACTGATTGAAGTTTCCATGAAAAAATATCCGGCGCAGGATTTCGCACTATAGAGCGTGTCTGCAGTAATTTATAGAAGTGTTATAGATGCATTATTAAGAGAATTGCTATAACAGGAAAGAAGATATAAAAAATATTATGAAAAACTTAACTCTTGAAAATATCGCCCGCGTATGCGGCGGTACTTATTATGGTCCGGCTGATAAATTACAGGAAGAAGTAATGTCTGTTATCACAGACAGCAGAAAAGCAGAAGAAGGATGTCTGTTTGTACCTATTGTGGGGGAACGTGTAGATGCCCATAAATTTATCCCACAGGTAATGGAAGCAGGGGCACTGGCAACCTTGTCGGAACGGGTGCTTGATAACGCTGATTTTCCTTATATCGCAGTAGAATCTTCTCTTCAGGCAGTGAAAGATATTGCAGAGTTTTATTTAAAGCAGCTTCAGATCCCGGTTGTGGGAATTACAGGAAGTGTTGGTAAGACAAGTACAAAAGAAGTGATCGCATCTGTTCTGAACCAGAAATACCATACTCTGAAAACACAGGGCAACTTTAACAATGAACTTGGTCTGCCTCTCACAGTTTTTCGTCTGCGTGATGGAGATGAAATTGCAGTTCTGGAAATGGGAATCAGTGATTTCGGTGAGATGACCAGACTTGCGCAGATTGCAAGACCGGACACCTGCGTGATCACGAATATCGGTACCTGCCATCTGGAGAATCTGGGAGACAGAAATGGTGTTCTGAAAGCAAAGACAGAGATTTTTAAATTCCTCAGACCGGAGGGACATATTGTATTAAATGGCGATGATGACAAGCTTATCACAGTAAAAGAATATGAAAAGATAAAACCTGTATTTTTCGGAATGAGTAATGAATGTCAGGTTTACGGCGATAAGATTGTAAGCAGAGGTTTAAAGGGAATGACCTGCACCATTCATCTGGGGGATACTGCATTTACAGTTGATATCCCGATGCCGGGGCGCCATATGGTATATAATGCGCTGGCAGCAGCTGCAGTTGGAAATATTTATGGACTTACAACTGAGCAGATCAAGGCCGGAATCGAGAGCCTGGAGCCGATCAGCGGTCGTTTCAGAATGATCGAAACAGATAAATTTCTGATCGTAGATGACTGCTATAATGCAAATCCTATGTCCATGAAAGCCTCTCTGGATGTTCTGCAGGATGGTGCAGGACGCAGAATAGCAGTCCTTGGCGATATGGGTGAACTTGGAGAGAATGAAGTTCAGCTTCATGAGGAGGTAGGAGAGCATGCCGGAAAATGTGATATCGATGTTCTTATCTGTACAGGTAAACTGTGCAGAAATATGGCAGAGAGAGCACAGCGGACAAATCCGGACCTGAAAGTAATCTATGAGCCGGACAGAGAAAGTTTGCTGGAGCATCTGGAAGGTTATGTACAGGATGGTGACACTATTCTTGTGAAAGCTTCCCATTTTATGAAGTTTGAAGAGGTAGTTACGAAACTGGAAAATATGTAAACACTTTTGTCTTTTTATGAGAGAATTTGATGAGCGATTTTAGTTCCATGATACCGGAAACAGCAGTATAATAATCCTGTCAGTTTATGAGCAGGCAGCGAAGCAGATAGTCTTATCTGTTCAAGTGAGGAGGATGTTATGCTGGAGAAAGTTATGGAACTGCATTTCCTGCTGTATGCCATGATGTTAATGGGCGGACTGGGAGCACTGGGGATGCTGACCACACATCTTACCTACCGAAGAATGATCAGAAAAAATACAGAGGTTAAATCAAATCTCAAAGAGAAATGGACAAATCTTTGGAAAACAAGAGACAGGCTGTTGAACCGTATGAACCGGTTTGTCTGGTATCCGTCACTTTTCTGTATCGCTTTTCTTGGACTGGCTTTTTTTCTGTATTCCAAAGATGCACGATGGGACGGAATGCCGCTGGCATATCTTTATGTGGCTGCGATCATTCCGACAGCATTGCTTTTGCTGAGACAGGCGCTGGATTTTACATACAGAGAAGAACTTCTGATGAATTCTTTTTCTGATTATGTGGAACATGCCCGCACATGGGTAGAAGAAGTGCCGGTGCCGGAGAAGGCTGACGAAGCTGTAAAAGAGGAAATCGTTGAACATATTGCGGACAGTATCCGCCAGACTGCAGCAGCAGGAAGCCATTTCAGCGGAATGCTTACACCCGAGGAAGATGAGATTATGAGAGAAATCATAAGAGAATTTATGAAATAAAGACATGAAAATTCACTGCAAATGAGATACACAGGATCAGAAACAATATGGCAATGTAAAGTTTCTGATCCTGTACACATTTTAAGACAGAATAATTTATTATTCGTCATCCTCTTCAATTACCTGGATCTCCAGATAATCAAAATCAATCTGCTCTATAAAATTATCCTGATAAAATCTGGCTTTTCCATGTTTCTTAAAATGTCTGACTGTAGATTCCAGCCAGATTGGGTTTCCCAGATCCATTTCATAACAGATACTTTCCAGACCACGAAAAATCTTGTGGGTCCGCGTATCTTCGGAGTCATCGCAGATTACAGTATCTTTCAGTAAATGATTATCTTTCCATATTTTTCCCCATAAACGGAACATATCGGTAATACCTCCCTGTCAGAACTGCCACAGGCGGCAGAAATCTCATTGTCTAAGTGATTCCCAGTATAGCGGATTTTGGTAGGAAAGTAAAGAAAGTAAAAAAATGCTACTGCTTGTAGTAACTAAAATACTTATAGTCTTAGGCTTGATTATTCCGGTGGAATATTCTATAATAAAACCTAAATTTCCATAAATTAGCGTGTCAAAGTGCCGGTTCAGGAGAAAATCAGTTTTCATCTGGAAATTTGAAGACTGGTGTGGATAAGGTGAGTTCCATAACTGCATTTGTGATATGCAAAAAAACAGAATGGAGGAGACATTATGAAATTATACGATACCGGTGTGTATTTGCTGAATGGTCAGAAGATTGTTCCGGAGAATCAGGCAGATTTTCCTGTTTCCAAAGAGGAAGCTGCAAAGAGTACAATTGCCTATTCAATTCTGAAAGCACACAATACTTCCGGAAATATGGACAAACTCCAGATTAAATTTGATAAACTGACTTCTCATGATATCACTTTTGTCGGAATTATCCAGACTGCACGTGCTTCAGGCCTTGAAAAATTTCCGGTGCCATATGTACTGACAAACTGCCATAATTCACTCTGTGCAGTAGGCGGAACTATTAATGAAGATGATCATATGTTTGGACTTACCTGTGCCAAGAAATATGGTGGCGTATATGTACCGCCCCATCAGGCGGTTATCCATCAGTTTGCAAGAGAAATGCTTGCAGCAGGCGGTAAAATGATCCTTGGTTCAGACAGCCATACACGATATGGCGCACTGGGAACCATGGCAATGGGTGAGGGCGGACCGGAGCTTGTAAAGCAGCTTCTTTCCCAGACTTATGATATCAATATGCCAGGTGTAGTTGCCATTTATCTTACAGGTTCTCCACGCCCGGGCGTAGGTCCTCAGGACGTTGCGCTTGCGATTATCGGCAAGGTTTTTGCAAACGGATATGTGAAGAATAAAGTTATGGAATTTGTAGGACCTGGTGTTGCAAATTTAAGTGCTGATTTCCGAATTGGCGTAGATGTAATGACAACAGAGACCACCTGTCTTTCCTCTATCTGGCAGACAGATGAGAAGATTCAGGAATTCTATGAGATCCATGGCAGAAGTGAAGATTACAAAGAACTGAAACCAGGTGAAACAGCATACTATGATGGCTGTGTAGAGATTGATCTGAGTGAGATCAGACCAATGATTGCTATGCCATTCCATCCAAGCAATACATATACAATTGATGAACTGAAAGCAAATCTGGATGATATTCTGGCAGATGTTGAGAAAAAAGCACAGATCAGCCTTGATGGAAAAGTTCCATATACATTAAGAGACAAAGTAATTGATGGTAAACTTTATGTAGAACAGGGAATCATCGCAGGATGTGCAGGTGGTGGATTTGAAAATATCTGTGCAGCAGCTGATATCCTTAAAGGCAAGAGCATTGGTGCAGATGCCTTCACATTGAGTGTATATCCGGCAAGTACTCCGATTTATATGGAACTGGCTAAGAATGGCGTTCTGGCAGGACTTCTTGAAACGGGAGCTGTTGTGAAGACTGCTTTTTGCGGACCTTGCTTTGGTGCAGGGGATACTCCTGCAAATAATGCATTCAGTATCCGTCATACGACCAGAAACTTCCCGAACCGCGAAGGTTCCAAAATCCAGAATGGCCAGATTTCTTCTGTTGCACTTATGGACGCACGTTCTATTGCGGCAACTGCAGCAAACAAAGGTTTCCTGACTTCAGCAGAGGATTATACGGGTGGTTATACAGGACAGAAATATTTCTTTGACAAGACAATTTATGACAATCGTGTATTTGACAGCAAGGGTGTAGCTGATCCGGATGTAGAGATTCAGTTTGGTCCGAATATTAAGGACTGGCCGGAGATGGCAGCACTTCCGGAGAATCTGATTGTGAAGGTTGTTTCTGAGATCCATGATCCGGTTACTACAACAGATGAACTGATCCCGTCCGGTGAGACATCTTCTTATCGTTCCAATCCACTTGGACTGGCTGAGTTTACGCTTTCCAGAAAAGATCCTGCTTATGTAGGACGTGCGAAAGAAGTTCAGAAAGCTCAGAAGGCTATTCAGGAAGGAAAATGTCCGGTTGAGGCATTACCGGAAATGAAACCTGTAATGGATGTGATCAAAAAGGATTATCCGAATGTAAGCAAGGAAAATCTTGGTGTGGGAAGTACGATCTTTGCAGTGAAACCAGGTGATGGTTCTGCGCGTGAGCAGGCTGCTTCCTGTCAGAAAGTGCTTGGCGGATGGGCAAATATCGCCAATGAGTATGCGACAAAGAGGTACCGTTCTAATCTGATCAACTGGGGTATGCTTCCATTCCTGATTAAAGAAGGGGAGCTTCCGTTTGCAAACGGAGATTATCTGTTCTTCCCACAGATTCGTAAGGCAGTGGAAGAAAAGGATGATGTGATCCGGGGATATGTTGTCGGTGCTGAGGGACTGAAGGAGTTTGAAGTGGCTCTTGGGGAGCTTACGGATGATGAGCGTGAGATTATCCTTAAGGGATGCCTGATTAATTATAATCGAAAATAGGAAGTGATGAAGATGCAGCTATCCTCTCTTTATGTTGAGAGTGGCTGCATCTTTATTATAGCAATTCTCTAAAATAATGCATCTTAATCCAGCCCATCAGAGTGTGAAAT
>OHUB01001376.1_pt1 | contig 9299 bp, 4 predicted proteins | sample 1579091 | NCBI WGS metagenome assembly OHUB01 (sample SAMEA3879566, study PRJEB24766) | human gut metagenome | biome: human-associated habitat; feature: feces | place: USA | collected 1985/1987
CTTACACCGGATGCGCTGTTCCACATTGCGAAGGCCATTACAGAACAGAAGGCAGATGTGATCTACACAGACGAAGATAAAGTCAGCATGGATGGCAAACATTATTTTGAGCCGAATTTCAAGCCGGACTATAATTTGTTCCGTCTTCGCGAGAATAATTATATCTGTCATATTTTTGCATTTCAGAGAAGTCTTCTGGAACGGACCGGTACGTTCCGACCGGAGTATGACGGAGCACAGGATTTTGACCTGATCTTACGGTGCTGTGAGCAGGCAGAACGGATCGTTCATATCCCGAGAGTTCTGTATCACTGGAGAAGCCATATGAATTCCACGGCAGCTAACCCGGAGAGCAAGCGGTATGCTTTTGAGGCAGGGAAGCGTGCAGTGGAGGATCATTACAGGAGACTGGGAATTAAGGCAGAGGTGGAGATGACAGACCGTCCGGGCTGGTACAGAAGCCATGTAGCCATTGACGGTGAGCCTATGATCTCCATTATCATTCCCAACAAGGATCATATCGATGATCTGGATCTATGCATAACTTCCATTGAGGAGAAGTCTACCTGGAAGAATTATGAGATCCTTGTGGTTGAGAACAACAGCGAGCAGAAAGATACCTTCGTATATTATGAGGAACTGCAGAGAAGATACAACAATGTGAGAATACTAACCTGGAAAAAAGAATTCAACTATTCTGCCATCAACAATTTTGCTGTAAGGGAATCAAGAGGTGAGTACCTTCTGTTCCTGAACAATGACGTGGAGATCATCACCCCGTCCTGGATGGAGGAGATGCTTCAGATCTGCCAGCAGAAAGGTGTGGGAATGGTTGGGGCAAAGCTGTATTATCCTGATACCATCCAGCATGCAGGTGTTGTGCTGGGACTTGGCGGAATTGCCGGACATATCATGTGCAAGGCTAACCGGGATGAGATCGGATATATGGGACGTTTGGTTTCCGTGCAGGAGATCAGTGCTGTCACAGCGGCCTGCATGATGATGAAAGCATCTGTATTTTGCGATGCAGGCGGTTTTGACGAGGAGCTTCGTGTGGCATTTAACGATATCGATCTGTGCATGCAGGTTCGCAGGATGGGAGAAAAGATCGTATTTACTCCTTATGCGGAACTCTATCATTATGAATCCAAGTCAAGAGGACTGGAGGATACGCCGGAGAAGCAGCTTCGTTTCGGAAAAGAAGTGAAATGCTTTAAGCGCAAATGGGAAAGAGACCTGCTGAAAGGTGATCCGTACTACAGTCCGAATCTGTCCCTGAAGGAAGGGGACTGTTCTCTGCGAAAAGAAGAAAGAAATGGGGAGTATCATGCCTAAGGAAATATTTGAAGTAACAAGAGAAAGATTTCATCTGCTGGACAGAAATAAATATATTGTACAGGGAAGCTGGCCGAAAGAAGCGAAAGTGGAAGTCTGCCTAGACAGTCAGAAACTCCCGGTGAAAGTGGAGAAGCTTGAGATCGTAAGTGCCATGGAGCGTTTTAAGGATCCGGATCTTATGCGCGGTGAGCAGATCACCATGACTATAGAGATGCCGGAACAGCTGGATGAGTACCGTAAGCTGGTGATCTATGCAGCAGCTGAAGGGAAGCGAACCGTGTGGTTTTCCATCACAGCTGCAGAGCTTGAAAAAAAACGTGACAAGCCTCAGGTGTATTTTGAGGAAGAAAAAGTACAGCAGGGAATGGTGCGCTTAAGAGGCTGGGCTATCGCAAAAAGTCCTGTGACCATCCGCATTTATGACGAGAATAAAGAACAGCTGGCAGCAGACATCCAGAGAACAGACCGTGTGGATGTAGATCAGCTTTACGATGAGATCAAGCATCCGGAGAAAACAGGATTTTTCACGGAGGTGACAGGTGTTTCCGGTAAATGTCTCTATGTGGTATTCTACGCAGGAGACAGAAAAACAGTAAAAGTTGTTCCGCTTCGCAAGCTCGATGTCCTTGCAAAAAAAGTTGATAAGTATGCAAAAAAAGGGATCCGTTACTGGAAATCCCAGGGCGGTGCAGCTCTTGCCGGAAAAGTGGTATCCAAGATCCGCACAGTTTCCACAAGAGAGATCCCATATCAGAAGTGGATCGCCCGCCATCTTCCTGGCAAGGCAGAACTGGAGAAGCAGAGAAGAACAAAATTCAGCTACAGCCCGAAGATATCCATTGTTGTACCGCTGTACAAAACACCGGAGAAATATCTGCGCAGGCTGGTGGAGTCCATTCAGCAGCAGACATATACCAACTGGGAGCTGTGTCTTTCTGACGGAAGCGGGGATAATTCTCCGATCGCAGGAATCCTGAAAGAAATTTCTGCCAAAGATAAACGGATCAAAGTGATCTCCCACGACTGTGCACTGCAGATCTCCGAGAATACAAATAGTGCCATAGAAGCAGCGACCGGGGATTTTATTGCATTTGCAGACCATGACGATGAGCTGACACCTCATGCACTGTTTGAATGTGTGAAGGCTCTCAACGAGAAGCCGGAGACACTGGTGATCTATTCTGACGAAGATAAAATGTCCATGGACGGACACAAATTCTTCCAGCCGCATTTTAAACCGGATTACAATCCGGATCTTCTTTGCACAGTAAACTATATCTGCCATCTTTTTGTGGTATCCCGCAAGGTAGTTGATAAAGTTGGAATGCTGCGCAAAGAGTTCGACGGAGCCCAGGATTATGATTTTGTTTTTCGCTGTGTGGAAGTTGTGAAGGATGAAGAAATCTATCATGTGCCCAAGATTTTGTACCACTGGAGATGCCACGAGGATTCCACAGCTGAGAATCCGGAGAGCAAGACCTATGCTTTTGACGCAGGACGAAGAGCTGTGCAGGAGCATTACAACAGAATCGGCGTGAATGCAGAGGTTCTGGACGGAGAGTTCCTTGGCCTTTACAGAACGAAATTTGTGCGGGACTATGATCCGCTGATTTCCATTATAATTCCCAACAAAGATCACATTGATGATCTGAAACGCTGTATGGATTCCATTGACCGGAAATCTGCTTACAAAAATTACGAGTATGTAATTGTGGAAAATAACAGTACAGATCCTGCCACATTTGAATATTATAAGAAGCTCGAAAGGGAAAATGAAAGAGCCCATGTAGTTTACTGGGATGGGGTATTCAACTATTCTGCCATCAACAACTATGGAGCTTCTTTTGCAAAAGGAGAGTATCTCCTGCTCCTCAATAACGATACGGAGATCATCAATCCGGACTGTCTGGAAGAGCTTCTTGGGTACTGCATGCGTAGCGATGTAGGTGCAGTAGGAGCCAGACTGTATTATGAGGATGACACGATCCAGCATGCAGGTGTTGTGATCGGCTTTGGTGGAATTGCAGGGCATTGCTTTGTGATGCAGCCAAGAGGAACGACAGGATACTGCCACCGCATTATCTGTGCCCAGGATTACAGTGCTGTCACAGCGGCCTGCATGATGGTGAAGCGCAGTGCCTTTGAGAAGGTGGGTGGACTTTCTGAGGATCTTGCAGTTGCATTTAATGATATTGATTTCTGCATGAAGCTGAGAAAAGCAGGATACCTGATCGTGTACAATCCGTATGCAGAGCTTTATCACTATGAATCCAAATCAAGAGGTCTGGAGGATACACCGGAGAAGGTGGCACGTTTCAACCGTGAGATCTCCATTTTTGAGAAAAAATGGCCGGATATCCTGAAAAACGGTGATCCCTATTACAACCCGAATCTGACGCTGAAAAGCCAGGACTTTTCTCTGAAGCGGATCTAGGAGGACAGGGCTCATGAAAAAATATATAACAAAAGAATCAAAGACAAGGCTGCTGCTTCTGGCAGCTTTGTTTTTCAGTTGCCTGTTTATTTTCCGTCAGTATCTGTTTGGTGATTCAGTGCTGGTTTTTGACGATGTTGGAGGGGATACCTGGCAGCAGTACACAATGTACTATGCTGATATCGTGAACCATCTCCGTGACGGGAATTTTTCATTCTGGGATTTTACCAATGGAATCGGAACGAATCTTTTTACCATGCTGCAGGCGGATCCGTCTCTGATCCTGATCTGTCTGATAGGAGTAGTTTTAGGACCTGCACATATGCTGTATTATCTGGTTGTTCTGCAGATATTGAAGATCATGGCTGCAGGCTGGATTTTCTACTGGTTCCTCTCAGAGTTTAAGTACAGCAGACAGTCCAGATTTTTGGCCTCTTTTGTCTATGGACTGAACGGATATCTCCTTGTGTGGGGGCAGCATTACCAGTTCGGTATGGTGGTGGTCTATCTGCCCTTGATCCTTCTTTTTGAGGAGAAATTTATCCGCAGGGAAAAAGGATGTGCACTTTTTCCGGTGACAGTGTTCTTAAGCGGGATATACAGTGTCTATCTTTCCTATATGACGCTGATCGGTGCCGGCTTCTACCTGATCTTCCGGCTTGTGATGGCTGCAGAAGATTTTAAGACAGGATTACGCAGGTTTTTCAGCGGCTGTGCCCAGATGGTTCTGGGAATCGGAATGAGTCTTGGAGTATTTCTTCCAATGGCTGCGAATATTATGAATTCGTCCAGAGTTGCACCGGCCAGAGGCGGGCTTTGGGAATTTCTGAAGGAATGTTTTTATCCGTATAAAAAAATATCCTATTATGAGTCACTTCTGATCCGGCCATTTTCAACGAATTTGCAGAACCTGCAGACTATGGGAAATTCCAGGTATACAGGATATAACAATTATTATGAGGCACCGGTGCTGTTCTGTTCTACGCTTGCGGTGATCTTTCTTATTCAGTTTCTGCTCCTGTTCTGGAGAAGTGATGCGAAGAGACAGGTAAAAGCTGCAGTTTATACAGCGGCAGTCCTGATTCTGGCCTGCCTGATCTTTCCGGGCGGAGGAATCGTGTTCAATGCGTTTACAACACCGGCCACCAACCGCTATACATACATTCTGATTGCAGTTTTTCTTATTGTATTTGCGTGGATGTGGGATTATCTTAAAGCTGAGGGAAAGATCAGTATTGTCGGACTTGTGATCACGGAAGTGTTGATGATTCGTGCGTACATGGCGGGATATGAGGACAGTATTTTCAGAGAATACAGAATAAATGCAGTGCTTCTTGCAGTGACCGGAAGTGTGATGGTACTCTGCGTTCTGACTCTGGGATTCTGCCGGAAACAGGCTGTACGCAGAGTGATAACCGGATGTTTGATCCTGATGCTGGGAATAAATGTAATCTCAGAAGGCGGGATCACCTACACAGACAGGATCTGCCTGAAAAAAACAGATACACCGGAAGAACAGATGGATGCCCAGACTATGGCATTTAATGAGCGGCAGCAGGCTGAGGATGAGGAAACGGCAGCTGGGGCCATGTTTGCCAGGCCTCAGACTTATTACAGAGAGCTTTACAGTCAGGATGTGCAGGATACGCTGGCTTATTTAAAAGAGGCAGATCCGGAATTCTACAGAGTTGAGAAGGATTATTCTGCAGGAACGATTTCCATGGACTCCCTTGCACAGAATTACAGAGGAATCAGTACCTATAACTCTGTTATGAATGGAAATATAAAAGAATTTGTAAAGACTTGTTATCCGGAATTCTGTTATCTGGACAGGAACCGTTACACATTCTGGCAGATGGCAGATGACAATGTGTTCGGAGCTTTTATGGGAGTTCGTTACCTTATGTCAAAGAATCCGGAACTGGACAGCAGTAAATATGAGCTGATCGGCCGGTTTGGCGGGATCTATCTTTATCGGAATAAAGAAGAAGGCAATGTGGCCCGATTTTATGAGAATACGATCTCAGAAGAAAGCTTGAAGAAGCTTTGCCAGAAGGATGTAAGAGAGAAAAACAGGGAGATTCTTCTTGAGAATGCTATAGCTGTGGAAGGTGGAAAAGAGATAGGGGATATCAGTGAGCTTGATGCTGTATCAGAAGCGCAGGAAAATTCAGAGGTAACACTGAATGCGCCGGAAAAAGATTCTCACGTGACAGGAACCGTGGATGCAAAGGCCGATGGATATGTAATGTGCATGATTCCTTACGAAAAGGGCTGGACTGTAACTGTTGACGGTGAGAAGACTGAAATCCTTAAAGGTGATATCGGATTCCTTGCATTTAAAGTTGCAGAAGGGGAGCATCAGATCGAGCTTACCTACCAGGCTCCGGGACTGAGAGCCGGAATGATGGCAGGCGGCGTGTGCTGGATCGTGTATCTTGGGCTTGTGGCTTTTACAGGATACAGGAGAAAGAGAAAAGCTGCTGTCAGATAGGATGCAGAAGAAGGGCTGAAGATTTTTAAAATATAAAAAGGGGGATGTAAAAAACTCGATTGAGTTTTTTACATCCCCTTTTTATATTTTGTAGAGTGGCCGCCAATTCAATCAGGATTTAATAACCTTGATCATTTTCAGGAGAAGAAGTACAAGGAGAAGAACGCCGACTCCGCCGATGATAAAATAAGGAACCGGGGAAGCGTTCTGAGAAACTCTGGCTGCTTCCATATTCGTATCGTTCTCCTGGCTATCTGCCGTTGCGGAATCTTCAACAGTGTTTTCGATGACTGCAGTTCCAACCTGTGTGCCGCCAAAAGAATAGGTACGGCTGATCTGTCCGTCTGATTCTGTATCTTCTGTGGTGAGATCATCAGATGTTGCACCGGAAGGAATCATCACCTGTCCGCCGGAAAGAATATGAAAATCTTCCTGGCCCAGATCCAGAAGCTGGAAGTTGCCAAAACCATAATCCATAAGCGTGGTGGCTTCGTTGGCAGTCTGTCCGGTGGCTCCGTTCATAACAACACAGATAAGAGTTGTGCTGTTTCGCTCTGCTGCTGTGACAAGAACGCTTCCGGAAGCTGTTGTTGTACTCTCACGGCCGCCGATACATCCGCTGTAATAAGCAGATGCAGTCTGGTTGGTCAGGGAAAAACTGCTGGTAAGGTTGCGGGCTCCTCCGGAAACATTGGTAGCAGGTATTGTATAAGAGGTCGCACTTGCGATATCACGGAAACCGTCAGTATTAATAGCTGCCTGCATGATCAGTGCAAGATCATGAGCAGTAGTATGCTGGTTATCATCCGGAAGACCGGTCGGATTGGTAAATACCGTGTTGGTACAGCCCAGTTCCTGTGCACGGGAGTTCATTTTCTCCACAAATGCTTCTACAGATCCTCCGATCTGTTCTGCAATCTGAAGTGCGATATCATTGGCAGAGGCCAGCATAATAGCATACAGGCACTGCTCCATGGTAAAAACTTCTCCAAGCTGTGAGGAGATATGTGCACCTCCGTCTGTAACACCGGAAACACCAGGTCATAATTTTCACTGCACCTGCAGGAGAAAGTGACTGATCCATATCTTTTGCGTAGAGAATGGTATTGGTGGAATCTTCCATAACTACAGCGGCTGCGGATGTGATATCCGGGCCCTGAGGCCACCCGCTTATGGAATTGGTTGTGATCGTGGATGCTGCGGCAGCAGTGACTGCTGTATCTTCGGCAGCATATACAGGTGTCTGGAATATCATGGAAGCAGAAATTCCAAACGCCAGAAGAGCTGCGGTTAATCTTGATTTTTTCATAATGTATGGTACTCCTGTTTAGGTATGATAAAGGTTGCTGTTCACTCTGTGACCAGCAATCATATTCTAAGCAAGTATAACACATTTTCTCTCTTTCTTGCAAAAAAAATGCTACAATGTTAAAATACATCTATCAAATTGAGTAATACGGAGAAAATATATGAGTAAAGATGATTCCACAGGAAAAATTCAATGGGACAGACTTGTAAAAAAGCTTTCACCCTATACAGTACAGAAAGGGCTGAGATATCTGAAGCATTACGGCCTGAAAGAGTTCTGGATCCGTCTTCATGAGAGATTCGAACCCGAGGAAGTTCCATACGGACCGTGGTATGAAGCATATCAGCCAACAGAGGAAGCCCTGGAAAAACAGCGCAGACATAAATTTAAGGACGGCCCGCTTATCAGCATTGTAGTGCCGGCGTATCTGACACCGGAGCGTTTTTTAAGACAGATGTTGGATTCACTTCTTGCACAGACCTATGAGAACTGGGAACTGTGTCTGGCCAACGGAAGCCCGGAAGATAAAGATATGGAGACTGTGCTGAGATCCTATGCAGAGATGGACAGCCGCATCAGGTATCAGGATCTGAAGGAGAATCTTGGCATTGCTGAGAATACCAACGCAGCTTTTGCTATGGCGAAGGGGGATTTCGTGGGACTTCTGGATCACGATGACCTGCTTGCACCAAATGCACTGTATGAAGTTGCAAAAGCATTAGAGAGTCATCCGAAGACTGATGTGATTTATACGGATGAGGATAAGGTAAGAGCAGATTTATCGGAACATTTCCAGCCGAATTTAAAACCGGATTTTAACCTTGATTTACTTCGTTCTAATAATTATATTTGCCATTTCTTTGTGGTGCGCCGGACAATCGTGAAAACGGTTGGCGGATTTCGAAAGGAGTATGACGGAGCACAGGATTATGATTTTATCTTCCGCTGTGTGGAACAGGCAAGAGAAGTGATCCATGTGCCGGAAATCCTGTATCACTGGCGTACCCATAAATCTTCCACAGCAGATAACCCGGCAAGTAAGATGTATGCATTCGAAGCAGGAAGACGAGCCATTGAGGGTAATCTTGACAGAACAGGGACGAAGGGAACTGTGGAGCACACTCCGGATTTTGGATTTTACCGCGTGAAATATCCGGTGCAGGGCGAACCACTGGTGTCCATTATCATCCCGAACCGTGAGGAGAAAGAAACACTTAAGGAATGTGTGGAATCCATCTTTTCAAAAACTTCCTATAAGAATTACGAGATCATCATCGTGGAGAACAACAGCAGCTCCGATGAGATCTTCAATTACTACAGACAGCTTTCCGGAGATCCAAAGGTTCATCTGATCCGCTGGAAAAAAGAATTTAACTATTCAGCTATCAATAACTTCGGTGTCCGTAATGCAAAAGGTGATTATCTTCTTTTTTTGAATAATGACGTGAAGATCATTGATCCGGACTGGCTTACAGAAATGCTCGGCGTATGCCAGCGTAAGGAAGTGGGAGCAGTTGGTGCGAAGCTGATTTACCCGGACAATACCATCCAGCATGCAGGCTGTGTTGTTGGTATGGGCGGGATTGCCGGAAATATGTTTGTAAACATGCCGGCAGAGAGAACCGGATATCTTCATAAGGCATCGATCCTGCAGGATATGAGCTGTGTGACAGCTGCATGCATGATGATGAAGAAATCCGTTTTCCTGGAGGCAGGTGGTTTTA
>OHUB01001383.1_pt1 | contig 9248 bp, 3 predicted proteins | sample 1579091 | NCBI WGS metagenome assembly OHUB01 (sample SAMEA3879566, study PRJEB24766) | human gut metagenome | biome: human-associated habitat; feature: feces | place: USA | collected 1985/1987
GCATTTCCCAGCTGAAGATACGCCCCAACCTGAACCTTATAAAGATCATTTTCCTTCAAAATAAAAGCAGGAAATCCCTGATCTACCAGCAGGTACAGCATCCTGTCTGCATTCTCTCTGTTTCGGAAAGCTCCTGTCTGAACACGATAATACAATGGAGATTCCAATGTCTCCTCATCTAGTGTCCCCAGTATCGCATCTGCAATACTCTTTGCAATCTCCTGGAATTTTTCTTCAAAAAGCTGATTATCTTTATCCGAATTAATAAATCCGGTTTCTATAAGGAGTGCCGGCATTTTGGTCCTGCGCAGTACTACAAGACCAGGACGTTCTTTCACTCCAAGTTCCTTAAATCCCAGCTCACCAAGTGCTCCTACAATATTTTCTGCCATTTGATACTTAATACCCTTCTTATCATAAACCAGCACTTCTACTCCATTGTATTGTCCGGGTTTCTGACTGCTGTTTCTGTGAAAAGAAATAAAATAATCTGCTCCAGCTTCATTGGCAAACCGTGCTTTTTCAAAAGGAGTCTGATAAATATCTGTATTTCGTGTGTAAACTACATCTATTCCATTATCTTCCAGGATTTTGCCCACTGCAAGAGCAAGGCTCAGATTATCATCTTTTTCTTTACAGTCTTTATATATTGCACCTGGATCTTCTCCGCCATGTCCGGCATCCAGTACGATCTTATATGCCATTTCTTTATCCTCTCTAAATATCCACTCATAATAGGATATGTGCTGTTTTCTTTCGTGTGCATCTCAAAAAACTTTTGACACTATAGATTCATTACCTGCCAATCATTTATATTTTCTCACTTAATGTACTTTCGCGTTAATTCTTCTTGACTTTTAAGTGTTAAAGCGTTATACTAACTCAATCAGAGTTGCGCCAGTAAAAAAAGAGCGCAGCCATATCATGAGGAGGAAAACAATATGAAAAAGCGTATTTTAACAGCTGTACTTGCAGCTGCTCTTGTAACAGGAACCTGTGCAGCCCCCGTAAGCGCGAAAGAAGAAAAAACTTATACGGTCGGCATCTGCCAGCTGGTTCAGCATGATGCACTGGATGCAGCAACAAAAGGTTTCGAAGATGCCATTACTGAAAAGATGGGCGATTCCGTAAAATTCGACGAGCAGAATGCACAGGGTGATTCCAATACCTGTTCCACTATCATCAATAGCTTTGTTTCTGAGGGAGCTGACCTGATTCTTGCTAATGGAATCATAGTCTTTATTTGTGATGCAATCGCGATCTGTAGAGATTACGTAGTCATAACCTGCAGCGCCATCAGTATCACCAGAAAGAACAACTGTTGCTTTGTTTCCAGTAACATTTACTTTAGTGATCATCGGAGCATCCGGTTTTTCATCTTCTGCTTTTCCGTCTGCAACTACTGTCTTGGATCCTGTGTAGTTTTTGGATGTGCTGTTTGCTTTTACTGTATATGTTCCGTCAGTGTTCTTTTCAGAAGTATATTCTGTAGCCGGAACTGGGAGATATCCATTTAATACAGTTGTAACGCCATCTTTTACAGTTACAGTACAATCGTTGATGTTCTTCTTATCAACGCCCCATGTTAAGTTTGCTCTGGAGTAAGCTGTACTGTCAACATCGTCTGTATCGAATGTTGCAACACCAGATTCTGTGTATCCGTTGATACCTTTGATCTCAACGCCATAGATGTCACCAACTGTTACATCAATAGGAGTTACAGTGTTGCCATTTTTGTCAATTAATCTAAGTGTATAATCTTTACCTTCAACTAATGTGCTTCCACCAATCTGAATCAGTACTTCTGGTTTAACTGGAAGACCACCTGCATATGTAGCATTTTTAACACTTACATTCTTAGCAACAAATTTAACAGATTTGATTGTAAACGGGATATAAGCAACAACACCATTGATAATTGTTCCGTCAGAAGTAACAATTGTCTTGGTTCCTGCAAATCCTGTTCCTTCTTTAGCTACTGCATAGATATAACCAATGTTTTCTTTTCCTGCAGTTACTTTCTTACCTGTGATATTATCAGCGTATTTAATCTCGAAATCGCTTTCTTTTGCAGTTGTCTTTACGCCATCATCAGTAACTTTTCTGATATTGCTTAATAATGCTTTTGCAAAAGTATGCTCATTTCCATCAAATGTAAATGCAGTCTGGCTGTTATGAATTACGCCATTTACATTTCCGTCAGCATCTTTATCTACATCTGCTGTATAAGCGTTTGTTACATCAAATCCTTTGCCGTCGTAAACATTAAGGGTAGCTTCTACTTTTTCTTTTACGATATTGAAGTTTGCCGTAATGTTAGAACCTGTAAAGTTCTTATTTCCATCTAATGGTTTCAGAACAACTGTTCCGACTCCGGCTTCAACGTTTTCGCCATAAGAAACGATTTCAAACTGGTTGGATACATCGTTTCCGTTTAATGTTGCTGTAAATTTACGAGGTCTTACCTGTTTTCCAGTGTAATCCTGATCAGCGATGGATACTTTTACATCTGCTGTGTTTGCAGCTGTGATTGTAAATGTTCCAGTTGCTTTTCCTGAATAGAAGTAGTTGTATCCCTGTACAGTGATTGTTCCAGTACCAACATTTACAGCATTGCTGATGCTTACTTCCTCATATTCAGCATCTTTATCATTAACTTCACCCTTCTTGTAAAGAGCAATAGCACCGTCAAGCACTGCATAAGTAGGCTGGATCTTTCCACCTGTGTAAGTATAAGTAGAAGGTGTTGCAACAACCATAGCGTCTGTTAATTTCTTAGGTACGATTTCTGTCTTACCGCTTGCTGTAACAGTTCTTGTTTTGCCGTTTGTTGTTTTTAAAATATAGTTTGTGTTTGTAACAGTAACTTTTGTAATGATGTTGTTAAACAAGTCATTACCGAAAGCTTTTTCATATTCATATTTAACTGTGAAATCGCTGTCTGTGAGAGTTTTTTCTACTTTTTTGCCTGTTTCGTCTTTTGCTACAACTGTTACAGGAAGTTTATATTCGCCTGCTTCTGTAAGTGCTTTATTAATAGAAACATCATCCGGTACAGTTACATAATCAGCTTCAACTACCAGTGGTTTGATTAAGAACGGAATAGATGCTGTCTGATCTTTGTATGTTCCGCTTGTAATCTTGATGTTAACGTAAGCGTTTGCTACTGGATTGTAATTTCCGTCATATACAGTTGTTGCATTTACGTTGTTTGTATATCCTGTGATTTCGTATCCGTCTGTTCCAAGATCTTCTGTTTTGGGTTTACCCTGTGCGTTGAAATACTGAATAACCAGTTCTCCTAAATCGCTCTTGGAAGGTTTGATCTCATCGCCTGTATAATCTGTTGTATACTGTGTTTTTGCAGATACAGCATTTAATGCAGCTGCAGTAGCAACAACAGTGAATGTCTGCTCACCTGTGCAGTTTTCACCGTCTTTTGCACGTACTGTAACAGTATATGTACTTCCGTTTTTAAACTGTTTAGCGTCTGTACCATCAGCATTTTTTACAATAAGTGTATATTCTTTGCTGGAGTTTTTAATTGCAGAAAGGTCTGAGCCTTCTACACCTGTAAATGTCAGATAATCAGCTAATTTGCTTACAGCAATATCTGTTGGAATCTGACCACTTAAAGTGTTAACAGTAATCTTTGTTCCTGCTGTAGAGAGGTCACGTTTTGCAACATTAACAGTCTCATTTGTTGTGTAATATTCATCTGCACCTGTAAAATTCTTTAATTTTGTTTTGTCAACATATACAACAACGGGGTAATCACCTACTTTTGTATATTCAACCTGAGCAGTTGTAACTGCAGCAGATAAATCAGCACCGCTTAATTTTCCATCAGCGCCTTTATTACTGGAAGCAGATTCTTTTAATGTAATGTTATCTTTGGAAATCTTAATAGCCTTACCTGTATACTGATAGGACTGTCCTTTTGTTGCTGTTGCAAGGATATCTCCTTTTGCATATGCTTTTGCTGTAACCTTACCGATTACAAGTTCAGCACTGCCTGTGTAAGCAGAGTCTTCTTTTGCTGTTACAGTAAGTTTGAATTCTTCTTTATTATTAGTTGCATTAGTTACAGATGTTTCATAAGCATCAGCAGCTACATTTGCTTTTTCAGAATCCAGAACAGTAAGTGCAACGCCGTCAGCTTCAGTAATAGTCTGAGCAAAACCGTTGTATGCTTTTGTTGTGGTTGCAGGTGTAGCAGTCACAGAATTTAAAGATCTCTTTTCTACAGCTACAGAAATACCTGTGTTAATGTCATAAAGAGTCTGCTGATTGCTGTCTACATCGTAAACATAAAGGGTTAATGTTTTTCCAGCCATGTCAGCTGTTGTATTTAAACTCATATCAGCTGCATCGTCTACTTTTCCGTTAGAAGATGCATATGCAATACCTTTTTCGTCAACCCAACGATACTGCCATCCACCTTCTACTTCTGATCCGTCAGTTTTAGTTACAGTACCACTGATAACAGATGCTCCTCCCCAAACAACTTTTTTGCTGTCTGCAGATAAGTTAAGAGTAATATCAGCTTCATTTACCATTACAGATGCTGGAGCTGCGTCTTCTGTATCGTCAACAACAGGAGCTTCTGCAGCGAACGCATCTGCTTCAGTAGCTACGGAAGCGTCAGTACCATCGCTGAACTCAGCAGCCCATACCGGCACATTAGAAGTAGCAAGCATTGCAACAACAAGTGACATACTTAATGTCTTTTTTGCCATGCCCTTCTTTGTGTTTTTAATCTTTGTCATGATTATAGTTCCCCTTTCCTTAATATAACTATTTCTTTTTGGGTAAAGATTCCTAGACATAATCTGTCTGTTATGGTTAATAATAGTGCTTTCACCACTTTTTGTCAAGGGTAATGCTCAAGAATTTTACGATTTTTTTAAATTTCATACACTTCAAAAGCATTTATTTTCCTTGATTTTTCATGCTAAAAATCTATAATTTGTTACAAATGTGGTGAGTTGTTCGTTCTAATCACAAGATGATGTATCAACCCCTGTATGGTCAAATGGCAGAGAACCCTCTATAATTCTCTGCCATTTTCTCATTTTATAACTGTTGTTCTTTTTTTATTCTTTCAACCTGCTCAATCGGCATCTGTGTATCTGCAGCGATTTCTTCCAATGTACTTTTGCCTCTTTTTAGCATACAGATTACTATTTTTTCTTTCGTCTCTGTTTTTATTTCTTCTTTCACTTCTTCTTTCACATCTTGCCTTATTTCATTTATCAGCTTATCTGTTTTCAGCTCTAATACTTCTCCGCCCATGGCTCGGTCAACTCCCTTCTTTGTTTTTTCTGAATCTGAGAAAATGTAGTCTGCAATTTTTATGATTACTTCCACAAGGTAACGATGCAGTGCTTCTTTTCCGTTTTCAAGCAGACTTTCTTCCAGTCTTCTGGATATTGTCACATATTCATCCAGCAATTTCTGAAGTTTTTCTGGATCTTTCTCTATATCTTCTCTGCTTTTTTCATATCTTATGACATAAAATGGCAGGAGAAAGAGCAGTTTCTGCATCTCCGGTACTCTGTTTTGTATTTTCTATTGTAACAGATGCCTTCTCATTTTTCCAGTCAAATCTATGTTTTCAAGAACTTTTTGTTCTTTTATATTATATGTCTGTACGCAAAATTTTCCCGCACAAATGAATTAATGTATTATGTCACTACTGTAGCAAAAAGCCCCTGCAACACAGTCCTGATAACTGTATTGCCAGGGGCTTTATTTTTATTCAGAAGCAATTACTTCTATAGATATAGCATATTATTTCTTTCTGACAATAACCTTATCCAGATGCCAGATATCATCTACATATTCCTGGATGGTTCTGTCGGATGTGAACTTGCCGCTGCATGCTGTGTTGAGGAGTGCTTTCTTAGCCCAGCCTTTTTCATCTCTGTATGCTGCTTCTACGCGTTTCTGTGCGTCTGCATAGGAACGGAAGTCTGCGAGGATGAAGTAGCGGTCTGCTCTGTCTGTGTTCTTTGTGTTGAGAAGTGAATCGTACAGGTCGCGGAAGAGTTCTGTATCATTGGAGAAGGTTCCGTTGATGAGCTGCATCAGTACCTGACGGATTTCTTCGTCTGTGTTGTAGATTACGTTTGGATCGTATCCGCCGTTGTTTTCGTAGTTGATTACTTCGTCGGAGCTTAAACCGAAGATGAATGCGTTTTCTGCGCCAACTTCTTCTACGATCTCTACGTTAGCACCGTCCATTGTTCCAAGTGTAGGAGCACCGTTGAGCATGAACTTCATGTTACCTGTACCGGATGCTTCTTTACTTGCTGTGGAGATCTGCTCGGATACGTCTGCTGCTGCGAAGATCCACTCAGCGTTGGATACTCTGTAGTTTTCGATGAATACAACTTTGATCTTGCCGTTGATGGAAGCGTCGTTGTTTACTACATCTGCTACGGAGTTGATGAGTTTGATGATCTTCTTGGCTGTTGCGTAACCTGCGGATGCTTTGGCACCGAAGATGAATGTTCTTGGGTAGAATTCCATTTCCGGATGCATCTTGATCTGGTTGTACAGATAGATAACATGCAGGATATTCAGGAGCTGACGTTTGTACTCGTGAAGTCTCTTAACCTGTACATCGAAGATGGAGTGCGGATCTACTTCTACGCCGTTGTGCTCGAGGATGTATTTTGCAAGACGCTCTTTGTTCTTAAACTTGATGTTCATGAATTCCTGGAGTGCTTTGTCATCATCTGCGTAAACTGCCAGTTTCTTTAACTGCGGAAGGTCTGTGATCCAGTCCGGTCCGATATGCTCTGTGATCCAGTCTGCAAGGAGTGGATTTGCGTGAAGCAGGAAACGTCTCTGAGTGATACCGTTGGTCTTGTTGTTGAATTTCTGTGGCATCATTTCATAGAAGTCTTTTAATTCCTGGTTCTTCAGGATCTCTGTATGAAGGCGTGCAACACCGTTTACAGAGTAGCCTGCTGCGATTGCAAGGTGAGCCATCTTAACCTGTCCGTCGTAGATGATTGCCATCTTTTTGATCTTCTCGTAGTTTCCCGGGTATTTTGCCTGGATTTCGAGAATGAAACGACGGTTGATTTCTTCGATGATCTGGTATACACGCGGAAGCAGTCTGGAGAACAGCTCGATCGGCCATTTCTCAAGTGCCTCGGACATGATGGTGTGGTTGGTGTAAGCACAGCATTTTGTTGTGATATCCCATGCCTGATCCCAGCCAAGACCTTCCTGATCCATAAGAAGACGCATCAGCTCTGCAACAGCTACAGTCGGATGAGTATCGTTCATCTGGAATACAACCTTCTCATGAAGCTTTGTGATGTCATCGTGTGTTTTCTTATATTTGGCAATCGCTGCCTGAAGGCTGGCAGATACGAAGAAGTACTGCTGTTTCAGACGAAGCTCTTTACCTGCCATATGGTTATCATTCGGATAAAGTACCTCAACGATAGTACGTGCAAGGTTCTCCTGCTCTACTGCGTTGTGATAATCACCCTTGTCGAAGGAGTCAAGGTTGAAGTCTACGATCGGCTCTGCATCCCAGATACGAAGTGTGTTTACAACATCGTTATTATAACCTGTGATCGGCATATCGTAAGGAACGGCCTTAACTGCCTGATATCCCTCGTGGATAAATTTGTTCTCGTTCTTCACCGGATCCCACTCAACGCGTACATATCCGCCGAAATGAACTTCTTTTGCATACTCCGGACGACGGAGCTCGAAAGGATAGCCGTTCTTCAGCCAGTTATCCGGTGCTTCTACCTGATAACCGTCACGGATCTCCTGCTTGAACATACCATAACGGTAACGGATTCCGCATCCGTATGCACAGTAGTTCAGAGTTGCAAGAGAATCCAGGAAGCATGCTGCCAGTCTTCCAAGTCCACCGTTTCCAAGAGCCGGATCCGGCTCCTGGTCTTCGATGCAGTTAATGTCAAGTCCAAGCTCCTCAAGAGCCTCCTTAACCTCGCCGTATGCACCAAGGTTGATCAGATTGTTTCCAAGGGCACGGCCCATAAGGAACTCCATGGACATATAATATACGATCTTCGGGTCCTGTTTTTCATACGCCTTCTGGCTCTTGAGCCAGTTGTCAATGATCACGTCCTTCACAGTGTAGCTTACAGCCTGAAAAATCTGCTCCTGTGTAGCCTCTTCCAGTGTTTTTCGATAAAGGAATTTTACGTTTTCTTTTACGCTTTTTTTGAATTCCTCTTTCTCAAACTGCTTGTCAATCATTAGTTTTCCTCCTGTACTTTGGATACTCCCAGTGTTACAGCCTCTTTGTTTATGTTCCATTCTTTGGTGTAACCCTCTGCTTCTCCCAGAACAATGTTTTCTGCCAGTACTTCACGTTTGATCTCATCCTGGTTTGCTTTCATGATATCCATGATCTTATCGTTATCTTTTGCATAGACAATGATCTTGTCCATGACTTCGAAACCAGCCTCTTTACGCATGGTCTGCACCTTACTGATGATCTCGCGGACAAAGCCCTCCTGGATCAGTTCAGGTGTAAGGTTTGTATCAAGAACAACGGATGTCTCACCGTCTGTCTCTGTAACATAGCCCTCGCTCTGGGCTGTTTCGATCAATAAGTCTTCCTCTGCAAGCTCGACCTTATTTCCGTCAATGTCAAGAACGAGAACACCATTGTCTCTCAGCTCTTTCATTGCTGCGGTTCCGTCGATCTCAGAGAGTGCGGTACGGATGCCGTTCAGAAGCTTGCCGTATTTCGGTCCTACTGTACGGAGCTGTGGCTTGAAGCTGTAGGAAATGAAGGACTCTACATCATCTGCGAATTTCACTTCTTTTACGTTAAGTTCATCTGCGATGATATCTGTGTAGAATTTATCCATAGCTTTCTCAGCTTTTACATACATGGTTCCGATCGGCTGACGGTTCTTGATGTTTGCGGTATTTCTGCATGCACGACCAAGAACAACGATCTCAAGAAGCTCTTCCATGTTTGCCTCAAGATCCTTGTCGATCCATGCCTCGTTTACCTCCGGGTAATCGCAGAGATGGATACTCTCCGGAGCATCTGCATCAATGCTTCTTACAAGGTTCTGGTAGATATCCTCAATCATGAACGGGATCATCGGAGCTGCAGCCTTGGCAACCGTTACCAGTGCTGTGTAAAGTGTCATGTAAGCATTGATCTTATCCTGCTCCATGCCCTTTGCCCAGAAACGCTCACGGCTTCTTCTTACATACCAGTTACTCATATC